>Ga0129314_1000136_pt1 | contig 97287 bp, 97 predicted proteins | sample O1111metagenome_FD_94431 | JGI IMG/M metagenome (GOLD analysis project Ga0129314, IMG submission 94431) | Orangutan individual fecal microbial communities from fecal samples from Wisconsin, USA - O1111 metagenome | ecosystem: Host-associated > Mammals > Digestive system > Large intestine > Fecal...
AAACCGAAATTACATAAAAACCCCTGTCAAGTATTAAACCTGACAGGGGCATTTTTATTTTGGCGGAAAGGGTCAATGATAAAATGGTCAAGAGGGTCAACGACGACTGGCGAACGGGGTCAACGCGCTATGGATTTTCCAGCGTCGCGACAATAGGGTAAGAATGATTAAACAGCCTAAAGGCGATGAGCCATTCATGGGGATATTCCTAACATTCAAACGTAATTTTTTGCGGGATGTTTATCAAAAAATGGAACAAAAGAATATACCGTTGGATGTTATAAAGCACAAACATAGTGTTATAAAATTGCCTGAAACACCTGATATAAAAGGTCTATTTTTATCAATGACACCATATTTTGACTCGTCTATAAAACCTTCAGATGAAATGATGCGATTAAAATTGTTAGAAGGAGTACAATCTCTACTTAATATTGACAAACGCTTTTTTCCTACACTATTCGATTTTACAGAACCGTGGAAAATTGATATTTTAGATTTTTTAAATGAAAATTACATGTATGACCTTACCATAGAAGATATTGCGTCTTTTACTGGGCGTAGTCTTTCAACATTCAAAAGAGATTTCAAAAAAATTAGCGAACTATCTCCTGAAAAATGGTTGATACAAAAAAGACTCGAAGCAGCATGTGAAAAAATTCATGAAACAGGTAAGTCAATTACGGATGTTTATATGGAAGTTGGTTTCAAAAATTTCTCTCATTTTTCAACAGCTTTCAAAAAACGATATGGAATAGCACCAAGCAATTACGCACAAATTTCATAGACAAAAAACAACCCCTAAAACTTAAACGATACACCTGCGTTTAACACGGCTATTCCGTACCCTAACTCGGCAAAAGCAGCGAAATTATCATTGAAAAACCAGCGGCTGCCGAGAAAAATAGAGTATCCTATTCCGCTTCCGTAACTGTTTGGTCCCGTGTAATCTCCACTCGAAGAATATGTCACGATATTATAACCCAGCATCAAACCCACGTAAGGATCGAGTTGTGGAACACTTTTGAAACCGTGGTGATGGTATGCACCGCGCGCTCCCACTAACCAGTAATTCCATTTCTGAGAGTAACCTGCGTCTTTGTAGGAATATCCGGCATTTCCGAAATAGCCTCCGATGCTTATTACTCCGGCATCTTCAATATCCCACATTCCGTGGTCGTAAGCGAGCGTCACGGCAGGACGTCCGGTGCCCAGGCCGCCTAAAACGGTTCCTACACCGATTCCTAAGTTTACTGCGCCCATGTCTTTTTGAAACTGTTGAGCGGATAAAGGCATGATTGCTACGGCTGCCAATAGGGCAATAAAGATAACTTTTTTCATTGTTTTTGATTTTTAAAATGTAGAAAATAATTTGTTTATTTTATCATTGAATTGAAGATTCAAACCTTTTATATCAGGGATTCTTTGCGTAACGGATATTCACACTTTCCTCGTAATAGGGATTACCACTATAAGCATTTCGAAATCCCAGCCAATCGCCTTTTGCTGGTGCAGAGGCATTTCCATCACCGTTCGTGTCGCCGCCTACCGAATCGTCTTTATATGAAGTGAGAATCGCTGAGGATGGCAGGATAACGTTTGATGCCGAACTGCGTTGAATGCCGGCACCAGCCCGCTTGAATTTTATCACGGTATTAGAGCCTATGTCAATTACCTGAGAACCGTATACCTGTATATATTCATCCAATATATAAGGCACTTCGGTAACATGCCATTGCACGGTTGCATCCAAACCGCCGCTGCTGCGTATCATGGCAATTCCGTTGTGGCTGTTTTGTTGTTGCGGATTCTCCGGATTATGGAATTTATTGTTGGGATTCACCGTGTAGTGCGTCCAGACATACAACGGTTTTCCATTGTCATAGAACGAATTGTTGGTAAACTTTTGCATTTCGGGGTTGGTCATCGCCGCACCACCGTAGAATGCCGTGGCATTTTCGTAGGATGCTGACGGACTGAAAAGCGTATGTGCAAACCGGCAGTTGTCGAATTCGAAAGAACTTGCACTTACCTTTAATGCGTTATAAAATCCACCGCTGTTTTGTCCGGCATAAAAGAAATCCACGTATTTAAACAGGTGTCCGGTGCCATCTTGCAGATTGATCCTTTCCCAATCGCCTTTTTCAGGCATCGTGAGTGCTGCATCACCATTAGAGTCGCCACAATAGCGGTCATCGGCAAGCGATGTGAATACAATGCGTTTTTGCGGTGTTCCGGCTGCCATTACTTTTCCTTCGAAAACATTAATGGAAGCATCTTTCAGCTTCACGGTTACTCCGGGTTCTATTGTCAATACATTGCGTATGGATATCGTCTGTCTGATTACATAGACGTTTCCCTCTGTCCACGTGGTAGGTGTGGTAATGTTCTCCGTTACTTCTACGATGTTACAGCCTTGTGGAATTTCTTCCTGCAACATATCGTCCTTTTCGCACGAAGCGAGAAACAAAAGTGCGGCAAGCATTGCCAAACAGGTAAAATTAAAATACTTTTTCATTGCTGTGATGATTTAAAATGTTGATTTAATATTTTGTATTGTGTTAAAGATGATCGTTAGTTTTTCTTTTCGATATTTTTACACATCTTTACCGATGCAAATGTACAGTGCCGCGAAAGCGGAAAATACCCCCAAAAAAGGGGTTTATCTTATGGCGGTTCAAACTTAACTTTGTCATAAGTAAAAAATTAAAGACTCACAGCTTTATAACACACTTGTAATTAAATAATTATGAGAACAAGGAATCCAATTATTATATGTCTTCCACTCTTCTTTCTCTTTTTCATGTCGATAAGGTTGTTTTCGCAGGATGTGGATTCACTTGTTTTGAAGCATACAGACAAGCATGGAAAAGTGAATGTTGATTCAATGCTGGCAGTGGGTAAGCAATACCTTTACAGTCGTCCTGCCAAGTCGTTCGAAATTACCGAAAGAGCTATCGCCATCGCCGAAGAACAGAAAGACCAGATGCAGCTCGCCAGCAGCTACAGAAGCATAGGGGCTATATTTACGTTGATAAATACTGATTTAGACTCATCGTTTCATTACCTGGAAAAAGCGGAACATGCCTACCGTAAGTTACAGACAAGGGAAGCCACTCTCGGCTTGGGAATGGTCTTTCATAATTATGGTACAGTGAAACAGATTCAAGGTGATTACGTAAAAGCCATCGATTATTACATTCAGGCATCGAAGATATTTGATGAAGTTGAGGATTCTCAATTTTCGCCTTATACACTCAATAATCTTGCCACATTATATGGTCTCGTGGGTGATGCTCAGAAATCGGAAGCGTATGCGCACCAATGTATCTCCTTGGCTGATATAAACGGAGATGAGTTTATGACTGCAACAGGGCGTATTATTTTAGCCGATGCGTTAATGACACAAGAAAAGTACGAAGAGGTGCTCCCTTTGCTTCATCAAATATTGGATTATGGCAAGGAGCAGGATGACCCATACAAAATATTTCTGTATCATCTAAATTACGGCAAGTATTTGATGAGTTATAAAAAAGATTATGCTTCAGCCCTGCAGGAGTATGAAAAAGCGCAGGAACTCGCCACACAAGTTGGTGATGAGTGGGAGATCATGCGCAATGACCTGGCTCTTTCCGAAGCATATCTGATGAATGAACAGTATGGCAAATCACAAGAAGCGGCAGCAAAGGCGCTGAACACTGCCAAAAAGCTTCAAGCGAAAGACAAGCAGCGCGAATCGCTGTGGGTATTGGCACATACAAACGCACATAACCGTGATTTTGAAACTGCTTTTCAGCAACTTGATTCGGCATACCTGTTAAAAGATTCTGTTTATGCTGAAAACAACCGGCAGCAAATGGCATTGTTGGAAACGGAATATCAAACAGAGAAAAAAGAAATCCGGATCAACACATTGGAGAAAGAACGTGTTCTTTATGGAATCATATTCGCGGTAAGCTTATTGGGAATAATTATTTTGCTGGGAGCACTCTATCTTCGTCAGAGAGCAAAAAAACACCTGGCTCAGCAACAGGTGATTCAATTGGAAAAAGAAAAACAACTCATTGCCACACATGCCATTCTTGAAGGAGAAGCCACCGAGCGCACACGTTTGGCGCGCGACCTGCACGACGGACTTGGCGGCATGCTTTCGGCAGTGAAACTTAATTTATTTGATATGAAAAAAGGTGGAGCACTCCTCGCTTCGGAAGATGTGATACAATTTAATAAAGTGGTGGATATGCTGGACAGCTCCATCACCGAGCTAAGGCGCGTTGCGCATAACATGATGCCCGATTCACTCTCGCGATACGGGTTAAAGGTTTCGTTGCAGGATTTTTGCGATAGCCTTTCCATCGTGCAGTTTCATTTCTTCGGCAATGATGAACGTCTTGAGAACACATTGGAGATCATGATTTACCGCAGCGTACACGAGTTGGTAAACAACGCGCTGAAATATGCCGAGGCGGAAAACATAAACGTACAGATCGTTCAGCAACTCGACAGGGTTTCGCTCACCGTGCAGGACGATGGGAAAGGCTTCGATCCAACTACTCCTGTTAAAGGCACCGGACTGAACAACATTCGCACGCGCGCGGAATCGGTTGGCGGAAGCATGAATATCTTCTCTGAACCGGGAAAAGGAACTGAAATTAACGTGGAGTTCAAAATTTAAAGAGACTGAAGACAGGTGTCGGATGACGAATGCAAAACATAAATTTAACATGATAACCGTACATATTGTTGATGACCATAAAATATTGGTGGAAGGCCTGCAAAAACTAGTCGATGAATCGGGATTTGCCAAAACCACGGCTGTCAGTTATACCGGCAGAGAATGTATGACGCAACTGCGGCGCGAGCAACCCGATGTGATTTTGCTCGATATAAACCTACCCGATGCCAGCGGCATTGATTTGTGCAAGGAAATAAAATCGCTTTTCCCGAAAGTGAAGATTGTGGCGTTGACAAGTTATTCTGAATACGCCATCGTGAGGCAGATGATAGAGAACGGTGCTTCGGGATACGTGATTAAAAACGCCATGCCCGAAGAAATCCTGATGAGCATCGAGTCGGTTGCCGACGGCGAGACTTTTCTCTGCGAGCAGATCGATATGCTGATGAAGCGCTCCACCAAACAGCATATCTGGCTCACACCACGCGAGAAAGAATTATTGAAATTCATTGCCGATGGCTTCACGAATGTAGAAATCGCCGAAAAACTGTTTCTCAGCGTTGAAACCGTGAACAGTTACCGGAAAAATCTGCTCCTCAAACTCGGTGCACGCAATACAGCCGTCTTGGTTAAAATGGCATATGAAGAAAAATTGATATGACTCTGTGGCGTAAGACTCTTGCCAAATAAAGTGAATATTCTTGTCTGACCTGGAACTGTCCTACAAATTGGGAAGGCTACAGAATGAAAACTTGTTTCAAAAGGCAGGTTTTTGGATGATCAATTTATTGATTCGAGAGATCGTAAGATAATTCTTACAATAGTTCCGTTTTTGTTTCCGGTGTCTGACTTGTCGGTTATCGTGTAATTAATTTCAAATTGTTGACTTTGGTTGTAGTGTTCGATTCGTTCTTGTACAATTTTTAATCCCAAGGATTGGTGACCTTCTTTTTTAGTTGAAATAGATTTGTTGTAGCCGATACCGTTGTCATCAATTTCTATGATTAAACCTCCAGTATCAGCATAAACCCTGATTATAAGACGCGCATCTTTTTCTACCTGCATCAATCCGTGCCAGAGAGCATTTTCCACAAAAGGCTGAAGAAGCAAGGGTGGAAATGGATAGCGTATCAGATTTAAATCTTCCTGAATATCTATTTTATAGTTGAAGATGTCGTTAAATCGCATCTGTTCAATATTCAGATAAAGCTCTATGGTTTTCAACTCGTCGGAAAGATTGGTCAAGTCATTTATACTGTTGTCTAATACTTCGCGAATAAAGCGGGCGAATTTTCCTAAGTAAAGGGAAGCTTTAGGTGCATCGTTTTCCAGAATAAACAGTTTGATGGAGTTAAGCACGTTAAAAATAAAATGAGAATTAATTTGGCTTCGCAGCACCTTTTGTTGCAGGAAGGCTACCTTTGTTATCAACTCCTGCTTTTGTTTTTGTTCCAAAAGAATTAAATTCTCTTTTTGCTGAAAATTAATTTCTTCTTTCAGTTTTTCCTGCATTTTTTGTTGTGCAATCTCCAACTCTTTCTGAAAAGTCAATCGTTGATTGTGCAACAATCGTATTCTGTAACTTAGCCCATAGCTAAAGACTAAACATTCCAATATGATGGCTGCGTAAAAAAAATCTATCGGATCAACCCAATTGGGAATTGGATTATTTACGACCTTTAAAGATATGAAGAGTGCATACATAGACAATACCATATATAAAAATGAGCCCGTTGTAAAATAATAGCGTACAAATGCTTTTGTTTTTAGCGATTTAATGATAATAAAGAAGGCTAAAGAAAGGTGAATGGGCAGAAATATATATAAGAAGAAAATGGAATATATCTGTCTTGATATAAACGGTAAAAAATGCACAAGTATGCCGAAAATACTAATACCTATCAACACTTGAGAATAAAGGTTGAGATATTTAAAGATTTTAGGATAATAGGAGTGAAACTCTAAAAAGCGAATCCCGAACATCATGTAAAAGGCATGGTATGTCACCTGAACCATAAAACCAAAAGCCGGATTCCTTCGTTCATTGATCCAATCTAAAAATGGCTGGTAAAAATCGAACTTGTAAATTACATAGGCTGACAGGAAAAAGCAGTAAAATGCGTAATATATAAATATTTTATCCTTGTTGACACGGTAAACAGATGATGAAATGAGGATAAAAATCATCAAAAGGCTGGCGGTAACACTCCACAGGATGATTGATATTAGTTTGATTTCAACCATTCAAATCTTCGATAAAATATTGTTTCTTTTTTGTCTCGATACAGGAATTACCGCCTTGTTTTCTAAAATGACCACCCCTTCGTTCTTATTGTAGGCTTTTATTTTATTCAGGTTAATTATATACGAATTGTGTACGCGATAAAAAATGGGTTCTTGCAGATCTTCTTCCAATTGTTTCAACTTTTTGGTGACCAGTATTTTGTTTTTTTTCTCGAAGTGAACCCAACTGTAATTCCCATCTCCTTCTCCGTATAAAATTTCATCGGGATGATAAAAAACAATTTTACCATCGTGGTTAATTTTCACTTTCTGCGGCCCCCCTTTTATTAAATTAAGTTTTTTCAATGCTTCATCTAATTTCTCTTCAAAAGTATCTTTTGACAATGCTTTGTCAATGCGCTTTATACAGGTTTCAAGTTCTATTATATCAATGGGTTTGAGCAGATAATAAACCGCTTCTTGTTTGATGGCATTGAGGGCATATTTGCTGAAAGCAGTTGTGAAAACCACCAAGAAATTACGTTGCTGAAAACGTTCCAAAAAGTCCAGACCTGTCATTTCGGGCATTTCCATATCCAGGAAAACAACATCTACTTCATTATTTTTCAAAAAATCAATCGCACCCGAAGCGCTTGTGAAATGCCCTTTCACAGAAACCTGCTCCCTGAAGTTTTTCAATTCCAGCGAGAGCGCTTTTATGGCGTTCATTTCATCGTCAACGATTATGGCATTAATCATACGCTTACAGAATTTTTTATTTTCAACAAATATAATTCTATTATTCTGTTTTCAATAGCCTTATTGTATATAATGCATAAAAAACTGTACACTCTGTAGATTAGTTCAAATATATAATTTTCAACATCGAGCAGTCTGATACAACCACATATAAAGCTAAAGTTCCCATATATAAAAAAACGTATACAGCTGCTCAATTGTGTACTTATTTTTGTTCTCAACGTTTTATTTATCACATTAAAATTATAGTTATGAAATGCATTATTGGAACAAAAAACAAGTACACATTAATTTTAATCATTTTCCTTGCGGGATCACTTCCAGCAGTAGCCACTGATTGGAAAGGCACATGGAACAGCACTTTTGGAGAGCTCAGCATCTCTTCCACACAAACGAGGAATATTGTAGCCGATATGGGCGATTATGTGCTGAGAGGTAATATTTCAGGAAATGTAACCAATCGCCAGGGAATTTTTAGTGGAAGCTATATGTTAAAACCCGGCTTAAACAAACCTGTTTCCCAAATTCAGCATCACAGAGTGTTGGGCTCGAACGGTCAGTTCTCATTTAATTTAAGTGCAACAAAACAAAACTTCAACGGCACTTACACTACCAGTACCAATAAAGAAGGTACTTGGAAAGGCACGAAAGTTAACGTTGTCAATATTTCAACAAGAGACCCAATACCTACTTATAACATACAACCTATAACGCCTCCAACACAAGAGCCTGTATTGTGGACAGGCACCTGGCAAACGAACAAAATAGGACAACTCAAAATAAAGTGGTTCAGTGAAGAGCACATAGAAGCAAAACTGTTTTTCAAGCAGGGCGATTATATACGCGTTGCTGATCTGAAAGGCGGAAAAGATGTTTTATCCGGATTCAATCACAAGTACTTTTTTGGAGGCCCATACAAAGACAGCGATGGAAAAGAAGGTCGGTTTCATTTTTTCATTGATGTCAATAATGATCCAACCCTCAATTCATTAACCGGATATATTTACATCAAAGACAAAAGGCACAAACAGGGACAACTCGATCATTACAGTCCGTACAATATCAACGGAATTACGGGAACAAGAACTTCATCGGCAGAACCGAACATGAATAAGTACGATTGACGAATAATTAAATGAATTAAAATCCTAAAACAATGAAAACGATTACATTAACAGTATTTACTATATTATTTGCTGTGTCATTGGTATCAGCACAGGAATTCAGAGGAAAACTCAACATTAAAGGAGTATCTCAGTCATCATCAATCAAGTACAGCGAACCGGTAAAACTGTTCAAAGATTTTAAGGACAACAAATACCAGATAGTCTTCACATTAGATGCTAAGAGTGATCAGATCGTCCTGTTTGATATGGTAACCACCGTAAGTGTAAACGGCAAGGTTATCTCAAAGTCTTCACGCGAAAACTGGCCATGGCTTCCCGGAGATATGTACGTTCCGGCAGAGGCCTTTGATTTCATCCCTGCTCTGCAATCCCAATCCAAACTCAATCGTGATGGTAGATATGAATTTCCGGGTGATATGTTTGATATTACATTAGAGATGGTACCTTCGGCTGGTGCAACAGGGAGGATTGAACCGATCAGATTCAGTGTATCAAGATAATTAAATTCAGACAAATGGAAACAGAAAACAAAACAGTCATTGAACCGCAACCCGCAGCTGTAAAAAACAGTACAGCCATCATCGCCTACCTTACCATCATTGGATTAGTTGTGGCCTTTGTTATGAACAACGAGAAAAAAGAGCCCTTTGCCAGTTTTCATATCCGTCAGTCGTTGGGGCTAATGGTAACCGGAATAGCGCTCAGTATCATCAATGTAATTCCCATTTTGGGATGGATAATAAGCATAATAGGTTTTTTCATTGTGATGTACATGTTGATAATGGGATTGATAAACGCTATTAATAATAAAGAAAAGGCCGTTCCTATTCTCGGAAATAAGTACGCTGAGTGGTTTAAATCGGTACAGTAAGATGCAAACGAAAATGAAAACACTTTTACAATTCTTACAGTTGTTTTTCTTCATTTCTTCGTTTACGGCTTCAGGCCAACAAAGTTTCACCGGCAAAATAGAAAACGCAACCCCGGACAAGCCGGCCATGGATATTGTTTTATTTATGTTTGGCTTGGATAATCCGGTAAAAGTGGGAACAGTTGATAAAAAGAGAAATATCTCGATAGATTTTCCGGAAGAGCTGCCAGATACCATTGCTCCGGAAACCAAAGAAATATTTGCAACTCAGCTTCCTTATGCGTTATTTTTTTCATGTCCTGATATAACCGGTGTAGCTGAAGGTACTGTAGTTTATAAAGGAGGTTACTTTAGCCTTTCCCATCAAAACAGACCGTGGGCGGCGACACTTTTCCCCGTTTCGGATATTGGATTAATCCCCTGGTTAGAAGACCGGTATTATCAAAGCCCGATAATGGCTTCGTTTTATGAAGTAATATACTGCGAACAAAATATCGATTTGACAACACTATGCAAAGAGAGTATTTCCTATACAGAAAATACGATTGACATGGAGTATCAATATACGCTCCGGTTAAAAAAAGGCTTTAATTTGATAGAATATAAGATTGAAGCCATACAGGAAACCTGTATCCCTGATACTTCTCCTATTCCTTCGGTTGTAAAGATTACAAATGCCGATGACATGGATGCCACCTTATGGCATGCAAAATATTATTATTAACAATTTAATTAAATCATAATGAGAACAATAAAATTTATCATAATCCTTCTGTTTTCGGTTGTTTTAACGAATAACGCAGAAGCTCAAATACTGAAGAAACTGAAAGAAGCTGCTCAACGTGGTGTTGAACAAGGTGTTATAAATACCGTTGAACGCAAGTTAAATAAAAAATCGGAAGAGAAAACCGAAGAAGCCCTTGACGCAGTTTTGGAGGGAAAAAAGAAAGAAGGAACTCCCGATAGTAATTTTCCTTACGAAGACTTTACCGGTTCAGAAGATATGCAGCAACCATCTATTCTATTGGAAGATGGCGTAAACGAGGTAGAGTTTACACGTGGGTCGATAATCCTATATTCTGATGACTTTGCACCGGATGCCATTGGAGATTTCCCGGCCAAATGGAACACATCACAAGGGGGAGAAGTTACAAAACTCAACGGTTTCAGTGAGAAATGGTTGAAAATCCCAGCAGGATCAACCGTAAGTTTAGAAATGACAAAGCCTTTACCGGCCAATTTCACTATTGAATACGATTTGATTATGCCGGCCAATTTAAATTATAGATTGGCAGGATTTGCCATCGGCACTAAGCCCGATAAAATCGATTATTCATTCGCTGGCAGCAATTCTTACGGGTTTTTGATGTATTCACAGAACGACCGTAATTATGATTCATGGAACTTCGGTACCCGGAAAGACGGCAGAAATGCGTGGTTAAAAACAGAATATCAGGTTCCTTTAAATCAAAAAATTCATGTTGCAATTGAGGTAAATAATCACGAAAGGATTCGATCATACATCAATGGTGTTAAAATGAGTGATGCTCCTCGAGACTTTAAACCCGACTTTGCTCAAGCCATTTATTTTCATGCAGCTACGCACGGAGCAAAAGAAACTAAAAGTTCATACTTTTACGTTTCCAACATAGTAATTGCAGAGTCCGGTATTGATGCGCGAAGTAATGTAATGAAAGAATTATTGGAGAATGGGACATTCACCACCAACGACATACATTTCGCCAGCGGTTCCGATAAAATTGAGCCTAATTCAGCAAATGTATTGAACGAAATTGGCGAAGCCATGAAATCTGTATCGGGTACTATCTTCGTCATTATAGGCCATACAGATAGTGATGGTGAGGAAGCAGACAACCAGATACTTTCCGACAAACGTGCTTTGGCAGTTAAAAAATACCTGGTGGATAATTTCGGAATCGAATCAAACACTCTTCTTACAAGCGGAAAAGGGGAGACAGAACCGGTGGCTGATAACAGCACTACCGAAGGCAAAGCACAGAACAGAAGGGTGGAATTCAGAAAAATGTAACTTAAAAGTTTCAATAAAATGAGAACGAAAATTTACTTAATCGGTATATTGTTTACCACATTTCTTTTACTTAGTGCTTGCAAAAGCGAAACAGCAGAAAAAATAAAAAGCGCTAAAGAGTCTGTCAACCAAGCAAAAGACCTTGTAAAAAACGTGAAGAATATAGAGAAAACATCCAAGGATTTGGAAAAACGGGTGGAAGAATTAAAAAAAATAACCCCTATTGATAGTGAGAAATTTAAAAGCTGGATGCCCGAAAAACTTGGGGACATGGAAAGGAGTTCATTTACATTTCAGACATCATCCGCTACCTCCGGAACGCTTGAATTCAAAAACGGGGCAAATGATAAGTCAATGAGAATTACGATAACTGACGGAGCCGGAGAGGCAGGCGCTGCTATTTATACATTTCAGGGCTTTATGACCGGCCTGGCAAAAGGTTTCGAATCGGAGTCTGATTCTAAACCAGAACAGATTAAGCAAAGAGAGGGAAGTCAATCATTGGAAACATATTACAAGAAAGATAATAATTCGGAAATCAAAACAACTGTTGATGAGCGATTTATGGTTGACGCAGAAGGTGAAAACATGAATCCTGATGAACTTTGGAGTCTAATTGCAAACCTAAATATCAACAAGTTGAAATGATTTTGTTATAAAGTATACTTCAACAAAGATAGAAGGTGAGAGCAATAATCCTGTATGGTAAAGAAGTATAAGAATCAATGAATCTTAAAAAAGGAAAAAGGTAAAAAGCTTTTTAAAAGCTTTTTACCTTTTATTTTGCGGTATGGACGGGACTCGAACCCGCGACCCCCTGCGTGACAGGCAGGTATTCTAACCAACTGAACTACCACACCATTTTGGGTTATTGTGTATGGACTGTTAGCTGCGACCCTCCCGAGAAAGCCGGGATATTCAAACCAACTAAACTACTACCACACCATTTTTGTTTGCTTTCAGGACTTAATCCACCACTGTGGTTCATCATTTCGATAGCGAGTGCAAAGGTAAGGATATTTTCAGAATTACAAAACTTTTGTTGATATTTTTTCTATCAAAAATTTACTTTTTTACACTCGCTATCGAAATTGGGTTTATTTCAAAATAGTTTACTTCAACCACTCATCAAACCAGCGGAAGAACTCACGCTGAAACAGGACTCCGTTCTGAGGCTTGCTGATCCAATGGTTCTCGTCGGGGAAGATAAGCATACGCGATGGAATGCCTCTCAATTGGGCGGCATTGAACGCCATCATTCCTTGCGATGCCAGAATACGATAGTCATATTCACCATGGGTAATCATGATCGGTGTATCCCACCTATCTATGAACTTATGGGGAGAATTGGCATATGTCCGTTGTGCAATGGCATTTGACTTATCCCAGAACGGACCGCCCATATCCCAGTTGGCGAAAAACATCTCTTCCGTCTCCAGGTATTGTGCTTCCAGATTGAAGATACCTGCATGCGACAAAAACGCTTTAAAGCGTCCGTCGTGATTTCCGGCAAGCCAGTAAGTAGAGAAACCTCCGTAGCTGGCTCCGGTACAACCGAGCCGTTTCTCATCTACAAAAGGTTCTTTCGACACAGCATCGATGGCTGCAAGATAATCCTTCATATTCTGTCCACCGTAATCACCACTGATCTGTTCGAGCCATTCCTGTCCGAATCCGGGTAAGCCGCGGCGATTAGGCGCTACCACGATATAACCATTGGCTGCCATCATCTGGAGATTCCAGCGATACGACCAGAACTGGCTTACCATACTCTGTGGTCCTCCCTGACAATATAATAAAGCCGGATAGCTCTTTTTAGGATCGAAATCGGGTGGATAGACTACCCATGTGAGCATCTCCTTACCATCGGTAGTGGTGATCCAGCGCTCTTCCACCTCTCCCATCCGGAGTTGGTCGAGTATCTCTTTATTTTCAAACGATATTTCAGTAGCCTGTCCCGACGCAATATCCACACTGTAGATCTCGGCCGGTTGCGACATGGACTGCCGTTTCGCGATCAGTTTGCCATTTCCCAGGGCGACAGAGGTATAGTCATATTTTCCCTGAGTAAGAGGAGTGATCTCTTTGGTAACGATGTCTGCCGTGTGCAGTTGAGTGGTTCCTTTTACGGACGATACCATATATATAGTACGGTTGTCACTGTTCCAGACAAAATCATCGGTATTATAATCGAACGCTTCCGTAACGTAGGTCTTTTCACCTGTCGCCAGATCCATCACGAACAAGCGGTTCTTATCGGCCTCATATCCGTCGCGTTCCATACTCTGCCAGGCAAGATATTTCCCATCGGGCGAGAACTGCGGATTCACGTCGTACCCCATCATCCCTTCAGTGATATTTTGCGTCTGACCGCTGACCACATCGTAAAAATAGATATCGGAATTGGTAGAGACAGCATACTCCTTTCCGGTTTTTTTGCGGGATGTGTAGGCTATGGTTCTGCCGTCGGGGCTCCAGGCAAGTTGTTCTATACCTCCAAACGGTGCCATCGGCGCTTCATAAGGCTCTCCTTCCAAAAGGTCTTTTATATTCGACAACTTATTACCCGAAAGATCAGCCACAAAGGGATGGGGTACGCTTTCCACCCACTTATCCCAATGCTTGTACATCAGATCGTCTATTATCCTACCCGATGCATCCGGCAGGTCGGGATATTTTTCGGCTGCCGTCTCCACCATTTTCACACTTTTGATGAACAGCACTTTCTTCCCGTCGGGAGAATATTTAAATCCATCAATTCCACCTTCTACGTTGGATATCTGCTTCATCCCTCCCCCATCAGGATTAATAGTCCATATCTGCGAGGCACCGGTCTCATTGCTAAGAAAAGCTATCTTTTTACCATCTGCGATCCATTGCGGGTTATTTTCCTGTGTATTGGTGATGGTGAGTTGTTTCTTCTCCGAGCCGTCGCTTTTCATGATAAATAACTCCGAGTTGGTTTTATTCTGGGGAATACTCACATAAGTCACCTGATAAAGGATATGTGATTTGTCGGGCGACACCTCCACACTCCCTACCCTGCCGAAACTGTAAAGGATTTCAGGCGTCATGATACCGTCCTTTATAGTGGGTTTTGCTTTGCCTATTGTCTCGGTCAGCTCTTTATTTCCTTTTTTACCTGTCTCTTTGGAAGCCGGTGTCTGGGAAGCCTCGTTGCAGGCCAGCATGCTCCCGGTAATAATAATTGCCATAAATAGTGATTTACTCTTCATACGGTTTGGATCGATATACTTGATGGTTATACTTATGATTTTTATTGATCGACTATCTGTCCGTCTATCATATGGATGGTTCTGTCGGTGATCGATGCCAGTTGCTCATCATGCGTCACAATGATAAAGGTCTGGTTAAGCTTGTCCCGTAGTTCGAAAAAAAGTTTGTGAAGCTCCTCCTTATTATCGGAGTCGAGGCTACCGGAAGGCTCATCGGCAAACACCACAAGAGGATCATTGATCAATGCACGGGCTACTGCCACACGTTGCTTTTCTCCGCCGGATAATTCCGCCGGCTTATGGGTGATACGTTCTGAAAGTCCCATCATACGCAGTAAATCCTTTGCTCTCGCTTCTGCTTCGGTATGTTTTGCATGCCCTATCAGCGCCGGGATCATCACATTTTCGAGGGCGGTAAACTCAGGCAGCAACTGGTGGAACTGAAAAACAAATCCGATATTCCTGTTCCGGAAATCAGACAACTTTTTTTCACTCAATGAGCTCAATTCGTGATCATCGATATAAATCCTCCCGGAATCGGCTTTTTCCAAAGTCCCCATAATCATCAGCAAGGTAGTCTTACCCGCGCCACTCGGCCCCACGATAGATACTATCTCTCCTTTCCGCACCTCCAGATCGATCCCTTTCAGTACCTGAAGCGGGCCGAAGCTTTTAAAAATTTTTTCTGCTTTTATCATCTGATCCGTTTACCACAACATAATCAATCTGCGAAGATAAGAAAAATGCATAACTATTTAAAAGAATCAACGTGGTTTTCAGCAGAAAATCATGTACTTTTGTGAGGAGCAAATGTAGATTTCACAGCAGATGGACGAATTAAGTAGAATGAGGCATGAATACCGGGCGGGAAGCCTGAACGAAACGGAGATGGCACCGAATCCTTTCGATGAATTCAAGGTGTGGTTGGAAACAGCCATTGCCTCCGGTTTGTCGGAACCCAACGCTATGACCGTAGCTTCAGCCACTCCCGAGGGAAGGCCTTCAGCACGTGTGGTACTTTTAAAAGAGCTGAATGAGAAAGGATTTGTATTTTACACCAACTATTTGAGTCGGAAAGGACAGGAGTTACTTGCTAATCCTTTTACTGCGGCCGTTTTCGACTGGCATGAGATCGAACGGCAGGTAAGGATCGAAGGTATTGCCGAGAAGGTGGAGGACGAAGAATCGGATGCCTATTTCAACGTACGGCCCAATGATGCCAAGATAGGGGCATGGGCATCACCCCAAAGCAGAATAGTGAGGGGCCGCGAAGAACTGGAAGAGTTGGAGAAGAGGTATGCAAATCAATTCTCTGGTAGTGAAATACCACGACCTCCTCATTGGGGCGGTTTTCTGATTCGACCGACAATGATCGAATTCTGGCAGGGACGCCCCAACCGAATGCACGACCGCATGGCGTATTATAAAGGAGACAAAGGCTGGAATATGCAACGATTAGCTCCCTGAAATCCTGAATTATGAAAGAATTCTATTTAACTCACTCCGGGTTAACTACGGAAATACAAAAAGAGGAATGATTAGCTTTTAACGTCAATCACCATATTCTTTGATATGGTAGCTACAAACTCTTTCAGGTAAAAAGGTTCAAAATAGGCTACATCCACAAACGTTTTATCGGCAAAGGCCTTTTCGGCCAGAGACACCATTGCCGAAGCCAGCGGATGAATATCATCAAAGAACAGCGCATTGGGATGAGTGATGACGGTACGGCACTTCTCGGCACCGTTCCCGAAAAAGATGATCTTCTGTTTCTCAAGAAGGTCGCTGTAACTGTCCTCTTTCACTATGTCGGCCGATGTTGCACGGATCATATTCAGCGACCGGTCGAAAAAGGTGGCATAGACTTCCATCCGCCGGGCATCTATCATCGGGCAAAGCAGCGTATCTTCATCTGCTTTCTCTCTCATCATCGAAGCCATGATACGGGCCGTGGGAATGGCGATCATCGGAATATCCAGACCGTAACTCAACCCCTTGGCTTCCGACACACCGATACGCAATCCGGTATAAGAGCCGGGACCGCTACTCACAGCGATAGCGTCCAGGTGGACATCCTGTTCTCTGGCATACTCCATTATCTCATGGACAAACAGACCTACCAGGCTTGCATGCGACCGGCCTTCATAATTCTCTTTATTTACCAGGATCTCCCCATCACGCGAAAGCGAACAGGAACATACGGGAGTGGATGTTTCAATTGTAAGCAGCGTACACATAAGAGGAATAAGGGCAAAATAGTTTAACGGCGTAAAGATAACAAATTTTCTCCCGGCAGAATCGAAAGGGCATAAAAAAACTGCATCGGTTGTGATGCAGTTTCCTTAAATCTAATGAAAGATCAATACCTATTGTTCCTTTCGCGGTTTCCGTAACCACCTCCACGGTTGTTATTATACCTCGGACGGTCACCTCCCTCAGCGCGAGGACGGGCTACAGATACAGACAATGTACGTCCGTCGTATTCAGCATCGTTGAGTTCTTCAATGGCGCGTTGTCCATCACCTTCGTTGGACATTTCTACGAAACCATAGCCTTTTGAACGGCGGGTTTCACGATCAGTAATAATCTTGGCAGAAGAAACGTCTCCGTATTCTTCAAACAGTTCTTTTAAATCGGCATCAGTAATCTGATAACTTAAGCCAGCTACAAAAATGTTCATGTAAAAAAAATAAAAATAAAAAAATAAATAAATTGTGCAGAAGTCCTTTCAATTAAAGAGGAGTTAGGAAATAACTTAACAATGAGTGAAGAAACTAAATAACGGCCCGCTAAAAAAATACTTATGCACAACAAAGATAGGGATAAATTAATTCCGACAAAACAAATCAGCAATAAATTTGCAAAAAAATTATCAAACACTATTTTAATTATCAACACCATTTCTTCTGAGTAGGGCTTCCACACTGGGTTCCTGACCACGGAAACGAATAAAAAGCGTCATCGGATCTTCAGTGTTTCCTTTCTCTAAAATATTGATTCTGAATGAACGGGCAGTTTCCTTGTCAAAAATACCATTTTTCTTGAAAACGGAGAAAGCATCCGCATCCATCACTTCCGACCATTTATAGCTATAATAACCAGCCGCATAACCTCCTGAGAATATATGACTGAATGAAGCAGACATACATGTTTCGGGAACTACCGGCAGGAGTTGTACACGTGCCATGGCATCCTGTTCAAATGCACGGATATCTCCTTGAAACGGCGCTTCCAAAGAATGCCACGCCATATCGAGGTATCCGAATGAGAGTTGACGCAAGGTAGCATAACCGGTATTGTAGTTGGACGCATCCACTATTTTCTGCAACAGCTCTTCAGGCATCTTTTCACCTGTTTGGTAATGGAAAGCGAACTTGTCGAGATATTCCTTCTGCACCAACCAGTTTTCCATGATATGCGAGGGTAGTTCTACGAAATCGCGATAAACACTGGTACCTGAAAGTGTTTCGTAAGTGCATTTCGACAGCATACCATGCAACGCATGACCGAACTCATGCAGGAATGTCTTCACCTCGTCGAAAGTAAGCAACGCCGGTTTAGTTTCGGTCGGACGGGTGAAATTCATTACAATGGAAACATGGGGACGACTGTCTTTACCGTCTCTCATATATTGCTCTTTAAAAGAGGTCATCCATGCGCCGGAACGCTTACCTTCACGGGGATGGAAGTCGGTATATAAAATGGAAAGGAAATCACCATTTTCATCGAATACCTCATAGGCCTCCACCTCAGGATGATAGACCTGAATATCCCTGTTTCTCACAAATTGCAAACCGTAGAGATCCGTTGCCAGTCCGAAAACGCCCTTTTTCACATTCTCCAATTCGAAATAGGGACGCGTCATCTCGTCATTCAAATCAAAACGGTTGTCTTTCAGCTTATCGGCATAATAGCTCCAGTCCCACGGTTGCAGGTCGAACGGTTTTCCTTCCATCTCTGAGGCAAACGACTTCACATCTTCCAGTTCCTGGTGGGCTGTCGGCGTAAATGCCCCTGCCAGCCTGTCGAGTAATCCGAAAACTGCCGCCTCATTCTTCGCCATCCTGTTCTTTAATATGTATTCAGAATAGGTGTTATACCCCATCAGACGGGCGATCTCCAGACGGAGATTCACGATCTTCCGCACATTTTCTTGGTTGTCGAATTCTCCACCGGCCACACCTTTCATGCTGTAAGCCATATAAAGTTTCTCACGTAGATCGCGGCGCGAGGAATATTTCATAAATCCCATATAGCTGGGCGCCGACAGATCGATCAGCCACCCTTCTTTTCCTTTCAACTTTGCTTTTGTGGCGGCAGCATCTATCAGGGTCTCCGGCAATCCCGTCAGATCGGCCTTATCGGTAAGCACCATCTCAAAAGCATTGGTTTCCCGGAGGTTGTTCTGCCCGAATGCAAGGCTAGCCTTGCTCAGTTCCATCGACAACTCGCGATATTTCTCTTTTCCTTCGGAAGATAGCGTGGCCCCACTGTTTTCAAAGTTCTCGTAGTATTTCTCGGTCAGCCGGATTTGCTCCGGAGTAAGTCCGGAAGTATGGCGTACGTCATACACCGCTTTTACCCGTTTAAAGAGCTCTTCATTCAGGTTGATATTGTTGGAATGTTGTGATAACTTCGGACTTAACCGTTGCGATATCTCCATCATCTCATCATTGCTCTCAGCGCTCAGCAGATTGAAGAAGACACTGCTCACCCGGGATAACATCTCACCGGAATATTCGATCGCTTCGATGGTGTTGCTAAAAGTAGGGTTCTGGGGATTAGCGACAATTGCATCAATCTCCGACTGATGTGCTTTTATCGCTTTTTCGAAAGCAGGTTCATAATGCTCTATTTTGATTAAATCGAACGGAGCCGTTCCATAAGGGGTAGCAAAAGGTTTAAGAAAAGGGTTCTCTTTTGCAGGGGTGGTCATCATTATCATTACACAGCTGATTGTTAATAATATTTTCTTCATAAAATTCGTTACATTTGTAGAATAATAGGGTGCACCTCGGATGAGTTCAACAAGTTAGACTTATCTCTCGGCTTCCACTATATTTATAGAATTAAGATGCGTCTCGGGCAAGTTCAAGCAAGCTTGACTTGCCTCTCAACTTTCATTACATTTGCACGGGAATAAGAAACCCGGCAAAGATAGTTTTTTTGTTCCAGCAGAGCAAAAAATCATACAGCCCAAAACATTCTTACTCTAATTGTGTTTTTTATTACAATGGGTAGCGACAAACAAAGAATAGGATCTGAATTACACATATTAAATTAGAAAGATATGACAACAACTGAGAGTAAAACCAGCGGGAAAACAAAAACCACCGGAACAAAAAGCAAGAGTAAGACCAATACAAGACCTACAGCAGCAAGTGCCAAGAAAAACTTTATCCTCGACACGAATGTGATCCTGCATGATTTCAACTGCCTCGACAATTTTGAGGAGAACGATATCTATATCCCTTTCGTAGTACTGGAGGAACTGGACAAGTTCAAGAAAGGAAGTGACCAGATCAACTTCAATGCCCGTGCTTTTGTACGTGAGCTGGATCTTATTACCGATGACGACCTGTTCACCAATGGTGCCGATATGGGAGTCGGTAGAGGTAAACTCTATATCGTAAACGGTTCAAAAGATAACAGAAAGATCATCGACGCTTTCCCCGAAAAAACACCGGACAACCGTATCCTTACCGTGGTATCGGAAGTAGCTGAAAAGCATCCGGAGATGAAAACCATTCTGGTATCGAAAGATATTAATTTGCGGATGAAGGCACGTTCCCTCGGTATGCTGGCCGAAGATTACATCAACGACAAGGTGACGAATGTCGATATTTTTTCCCAGGGTGAAGAGGTGATCGAAGGTATTAATCCTGACCTGATCGATAAGGTATATGCTCAGGCAGGCGGTGTGGATATCGATGAGTTCAATTTCGAGATCCAACTCGATCCTAATCAATGTTTTATCCTGAAAAGTGAAAGAAACAGCGTATTGGCACGCTACAATCCGTTCACACAAAAGATAAAAAAGATAGAAAAAGAGGCCAATTTCGGTATCCAGCCACGCAACGCAGAACAGGCATTCGCATTCGAAATATTGAACGACCCGGAAATAAAACTGGTAGGACTTACCGGAAAAGCAGGTACGGGAAAAACGCTGCTGGCACTGGCGTCCGCTCTGAAGCAAAATAAAATCTATAGCCAGATATTACTGGCACGTCCTATCGTCTCACTGTCGAACAAAGACCTGGGCTATCTGCCGGGTGATGAGAAACAGAAGATCGCGCCCTATATGCAGCCGCTCTTTGATAATCTGAATGTGATCAAATCAGCCCTTGGACAAAACAGTTCTGACCTCAGGCTGATCGACGAAATGCAGAAATCGGGGCAACTGGAGATAGAAGCACTGGCATTTATTCGCGGACGAAGCCTTACCGGCACATTCTGCATCATTGATGAAGCGCAGAACCTCACTCCGCATGAAGTAAAGACTATTATCACCCGTGCCGGAGAAAACACTAAGATGGTATTTACGGGCGATCTTCAGCAGATCGACTCGCCATATCTCGACACACAGTCTAACGGATTAGCTTATATGATCGACAAGATGCGGGGACAAAACCTGTTCGGACACGTAAATCTCGTAAAAGGTGAACGGAGTGAACTCTCCGAGTTGGCGAGCAACCTGTTGTAAAGTTAAAAATGAAAAATGAAAAGTGAAAAATGATTTTGTGAGTCGAATGATGACACAAAATCTACGGAGTGAAAAGTGAAAAATTTTTAGTTTTTCACTTTTCACTTTTAGTTTACTTATCTTTGTAGCCCTAAACAAAGATCAAGAGAATAATGCAAAAACCTTCCATACCCAAAGGGACAAGGGATTTTTCGCCCGAAGAGACGGCGAAACGGAATTATATTTTCGATACGATCAAAGAGGTGTATCGTCTTTACGGCTTTCGCCAGATTGAAACTCCTGCGATGGAAAACCTCTCCACCCTGATGGGAAAATATGGCGAAGAGGGTGATAAACTGCTGTTCAAGATACTCAACTCCGGCCATTTCCTAGGAGATTTGAGTGTGGAAGATATTACCGAAGGTAATTCTGCGAAGACAGCCAATAAGATTTCGGAGAAAGGACTCCGGTATGACCTTACCGTTCCCTTTGCCCGCTACGTGGTAATGCACCGCAATGACATCACCTTTCCCTTCAAACGCTACCAGATACAACCGGTATGGCGTGCCGACCGTCCCCAAAAAGGACGTTACCGCGAATTTTTCCAGTGTGATGCCGATATCGTAGGATCTGACTCTCTACTCAACGAGGTGGAGTTGATCCAGATCATCGACGAAGTCTTTTCCCAATTCGGCATCCGTGTTTCGGTGAAGCTGAACAACCGGAAGATCCTTTCCGGTATCGCCGAGATCATTGGTGAAGCCGATAAGATCACCGATATCACCGTCGCCATCGATAAACTCGACAAGATCGGCACGGAGAAGGTGAATGAAGAGCTGGTATCAAAAGGGATCACACAAGAGGCGATAGAAAAGTTACAACCTATCCTGTTACTGAGTGGCACCACCCGGGAAAAACTCGGTCAGTTGAGAGAGGTTCTGGCATCCTCTCCCACCGGATTGAAAGGCGTGGAAGAGATAGAATATATTTTCGATAAGACGGATCTGCTTTCACTGAAAAATGAGTTGACACTCGACCTGACTCTGGCACGGGGACTCAACTACTATACAGGTGCCATCATCGAAGTGAAAGCGCTCGACGTTGAAATCGGAAGCATCACCGGCGGTGGCAGGTATGACAACCTGACCGGTATCTTCGGGCTACCGGGCGTCTCCGGCGTGGGTATCTCATTCGGTGCCGACCGGATTTACGACGTACTGAACCAACTCAACCTTTTCCCGGAAAGTTTCACACACACTACCGATTTACTGTTTGTCAATTTCGGTGAAAAGGAGGCCGCTTATCTTCTTCCGGTAATGCAACAATTGAGAAACGCCGGTATCCGCTGCGAACTTTATCCCGATGCAGCCAAGATGAAGAAACAGATGTCGTATGCCGACAGTAACCATATCCCTTTCGTGGCTATCGTGGGCGAAAACGAAATGAAAGAGGGAAAGATCACGCTGAAGAATATGGAGACCGGAGAACAAAAGCCGGTAACCATTCAGGAGATCATCATGGGTCGTAAGACATCAACAGGCGAATGATTTAGTCGCAATCACAAAATACAAACGAACAAGATATAAATGCTCAGCATAGAGAACCTTACCGTTGAGTTCGGCGGTTTCACCCTACTTGACCGTATATCATTCGTCCTGAACCGGAACGAGCGGGTAGCCCTTGCCGGCAAGAACGGTGCAGGGAAATCGACGCTCCTGAAGATTATGGCGGGATTACAACAGCCTTCGGGTGGCGTGGTCTCCTTACCCAAAGGCGTCTCCATCGGTTATCTGCCGCAGCAGATGAAGCTGAGCGACAGCCGCACTGTACGTGAAGAAGCTTCCCTCGCTTTCTCTCACCTGCAAAAGATGGAGAAAGAGTTAGAGCAATTACACACCGAAATGGCCGAACGCATCGATTACGAGACAGAAGCCTACCAGGCGGTGATTGAACGGGCAACCGACTTGCAGGAGCTTTTACAAATGTCGGGGATCCACAATTTCGAAGCCGAAGTGGAAAAGACGCTGATGGGACTGGGGTTTCTGCGGAGCGATTTCGACCGCCCTACACGTGAATTCAGCGGTGGCTGGCGTATGCGTATCGAATTGGCGAAGATATTATTGCAGGCTCCGGATGTGCTGCTGCTCGACGAACCGACCAACCACCTCGACATAGAGTCGATCCAGTGGTTGGAAAATTTTCTCACTACACATTCCAACGCCGTCATGCTGGTATCGCACGACCGTGCTTTCCTGGATGCCGTAACCAACCGGACCATAGAAATCGTACTGGGTAATGCTCATGACTATAAAGTGAATTACTCCAAATATTTGGAGTTGCGCCGGGAACGGCGTGAGCAACAGCAGAGGGCCTATGAAAACCAGCAGAAGCAGATCAGGGACACCGAAGAATTTATAGAACGATTCCGTTATAAGGCGACTAAATCGAACCAGGTACAGTCGCGTATCAAACAATTGGAGAAAATAGAGAGGATCGAGGTGGATGAAGTAGATAACTCCCGCCTCAACCTGAGATTCCCTCCCGCACCACGCTCAGGTTCTTACCCCATCGTCATGGAAGAGGTATCGAAAAGCTATGGAGATCATCTTGTTTTCAAAAATGTCACCCTTACCATCGAACGGGGTGAGAAGGTAGCGTTTGTAGGAAAGAACGGCGAAGGAAAGTCCACCCTCGTCAAATGTATCATGAACGAGATCGGTCACGGCGGAAAACTGGAATTAGGACATAATGTGAAGATCGGTTATTTTGCCCAGAACCAGGCGCAGCTGCTGGATGAGGATAGGACGGTATTCGATACCATCGACTATGTGGCAGTAGGCGATGTCCGCACCAAAATACGGGATATCCTCGGCGCCTTTATGTTTGGCGGAGAAGCGTCCGACAAAAAGGTGAAGGTACTGTCAGGAGGTGAACGAAGCCGCCTGGCAATGATCCGGCTGCTTCTGGAGCCGGTCAACCTGCTTATTCTGGATGAGCCCACCAACCACCTCGATATCGCTTCGAAAGAGGTACTGAAAAAAGCGATCAGCGAATTCGACGGCACTGCCATCATCGTATCGCACGACCGCGACTTCCTGAACGGACTGGTGAGCAAAGTATATGAGTTCGGCGGAGGAAAAGTGACGGAACACCTGGGTGGCATCTATGATTTTCTGGACAAAAAAAAGCTGGAAACCCTGCAGCAGTTGGAGCTCTCCACAATTACGGCAGCTAAAATGGAGAAGAAACAGGAGCAACCCTCGGAGAGCAAACTCTCTTATCAGGAACAAAAAGAGCTGAACCGGAAACAACGCAAGTTGGAGAAGCAGATTGAAGAGGCGGAAAAGAAGATAGAAGCGCTTGAAAAGAAGATCTCAGAGATGGAAGCAACACTCTCCACGCCGGAAGGTGCATCGGATATGGATTTGCTGCAGAAATACCTGGACACCAAAGCCCGACTGGATCAGACAATGCATCACTGGGAACAGTTGCAGAATGAACTCTGACCTGCAAATCAAGGATGATGCTACGGTTGTACGGGGCCCTACGGCGACCCGAACCGGAACAATCCTTCAAAACGGACTCCTACAAGCATACTAACCATTAAAAGAAACTGAGAGAATGAAACGGATCAGTAAATTTATCTTCAATAAAATCCTCGGCTGGCGGGTCAGGGGCGAATTTCCCGTTCTCTCCAGATGCGTGATCGCCGTGGCACCTCATACCAGCAACTGGGATTTCCTGATAGCAAAACTGGCTTATTCCTCTATCGGCAGAACAGCCAACTTCCTTATTAAGGCAGAATGGTTCGTCTTTCCTTTCAACTTATTTTTTAAGAGTTTAGGAGGTATCCCGGTAACCAGGGAAAAGAATTCCTCACTCACCGATACCCTGGCATCGGAATTCAACCGACGCGACCAGATGCAATTGGCCATTACTCCGGAAGGGACACGTAAGCCGGTGAAAGAGTGGAAAAAGGGATTTTACTATATTGCATATAAAGCGGGTGTGCCGATATTGTTGGTCGGTCTGGATTACAGCACAAAGGAAGCCCTGTCTCTTGGGCTCATCCATCCTTCCGGAGATTATGAGAAGGATCTCAAGGAGATAAAATCCCGTTACCAAGGTATTCAGGGCAAGAAACCCGGGAATTTTTTACTATAGGATATCAAGGCAATCAAAAATCCCGCCTGTTTACCCAAAGTTTAACTCCATATTTAAGATGGATACTATGACACCGGAAACAAATTCTGATCTAAAAACCAGACTATCTCAGCGGATAGGAATGCAAGACATTCATGAAATCACCTTTCTTGTCCAGAATAATAATCAGAAAAAGCAGAAATTGTATGAATACCTTTTCGACAATGATGACAGTATAGGTTATAATGCAGCCTGGGTGATGACTCATTTCTCCTCAAGCGAAAATATATGGCTGTATGATAAACAGGATGAATTGATCGACGCTCTCCTGGTGTGTGAACATCCGGGAAAACGAAGGTTGATCCTCTCTTTATTGTTCCGGCAGCCATTACACAATCCACCACGGATCGATTTGCTGGATTTCTGCCTGGAGCGGATGATCTCGAAGCGGGAATTACCCGGCGTACAGTCCTTATGCATGAAGCTGGCTTATGAACTTTGCCGTCTCACGCCGGAATTATTGCAGGAACTTAAAACAATACTCGAAATGATGGAACACGATTTAGTTCCCGCTATACGTACTGTCCGCAAAAATATACTGAAAGCCATGCCGAAAGGGAAAAGTCTGCAATTTTAACTCCAAAATATTACCTTTACCGAAAATTGCATTCAATGAACTACACTGCCTATCTATTCGATTTCGATTATACACTGGCCGATTCATCGCAGGGGATCCTTATATGTTTCAGGAATGTCCTTGATCGTCGACAATTCAGGGATGTCACTGACGATGCGATCAAACGTACGATCGGAAAAACCTTAAAAGAATCGTTTTCTATTCTTACTGGCATAACCGATCCGGAACAATTGGCGTCCATGCAAAGAGAATATTCTGAAGAGGCAAATATCCATATGAATGCAAATACGGTTCTCTTCCCCGCAACTATTGCTGTTTTAACCAGACTGAGGGGACAGGGAGTGCAGATTGGAATTGTTTCCACAAAATTCCGTTTCAGGATACAGAGCTTCCTGAAAGATTATTTCCCCGATGATTTTTTTGATGTGATCATCGGGGGTGAGGATGTAGAATCGCATAAACCTTCGCCTGAAGGTATATTCCTCGCACTTGAACGATTAGGTTGCACTCCGGAGAAAACATTGTATGTTGGAGACTCTCTGGTCGATGCCGAGGCGGCACAAGCGGCCGGCGTGGATTTCGCCGGCGTGCTGACCGGAATGACAACAGCCGGGGAACTACGAGCCTTTCCGCACCGGGTCATATTGACTGATTTAAACGATTTGCTGTTCCCTCCAACACGGAAAATTTGGAAAAGTATTTACCATAGATACTTTCAACTCCGGAAATGGGTCGCATTCCAAAGGATGATCCACATCAAACAGATCAGGGGACGTTCCATATCTGAGGCTGCTCCGAAAGAAACCACCATTTGTAAAAACTGCGGACACACATTCACCGGAAACTATTGTAATCATTGCGCCCAAAGCAAAGAAGTACAGCGATTCAACTTCCGGTCAGGTATTTTACACGCATTGGGCGGATTAAGTAATATCGACCGAGGTTTCGGATACACATTACTTGAATTGCTATACCGGCCGGGATACATGATCAATGATTTCATTGCAGGAAAACGTGTCCGGTATTTTCGTCCTTTTCAGACACTTTTTGTATTGGCTGCCGTATATATTTTGCTGATTCAATTTATTGATCCTGATGCATTAAAAAAGGAAAATACTGTTAAATCGACAAAACAACAGGAAATAATAGATGCCAGAGATCAGTTACAAATGCAGCTGGACACCATGCAAGATGAAACCGGTAAAAAAGTATTGGAACAAGCTATCAGATATTTAAACAGACCTGTTGAGTTGGAATCCGGTCAATCAGGTACCCAAAAGTCCCAACCGGGCCATGATGGGAAAGAGAATACTGAACCCTCTCCTGATTGGATAGATAACATTGTAGATAATACAGTACATATTTCTGAAAGAAAACTGATAGAAAATCCTTTCATGCAAAGGGTATGGAATATTCTGAAGAATTGGGCACATGGGAATAAGGCGGTTAGCATCATTTTTACTCTTCCTCTTTTTGCGTTGGCTACCCGTATGGCTTTTCGCAAACGGGTCTATAACCGTCATTATAATTATACTGAACATATTTTTGTGCAAACATATATTGCCAGTCAGATACTGCTTGTCAGCAGTATTTATTTGTTATTTCGCGGGAAGGCTGAAGTTGGCAATTTATATGATCTTTCCCTTTTGGGTATCTTTGTATTGTTTGTATGGGATTATAAGCAACTTTTCCGTGGTACCTGGTGGCAAACTATTAAACGAACAATGTTGATGTTCTTTTATAGTCTTCTGTTAATTATTTTTACAGCGGTCATACTCGTTACTCTTCTCATCGCAGGATTATCTCTTTTAGAATTATTAGGCCTTGTTTGAAGTGTATTCAACTTTCCAAGATTAAGAAATATGGAAAAATCTATTTATCAGGGTATTCAATTGGTAATTAACAAGGTATTCAATTGGTTATTGGTAATTGATAGTCAATCAGTCCCTAAAATCGAGTGACAACTGAAACCCATCAATCAGAGGCTGAATTGAGTCGATATCGGCATTTTTCAGGGTAAGCCCCATCAGGCGGATCTTTTTCTCTTCCAGATCATCGACCTGTAATAACAGTTCTTTACCCAATTCGAACAATTCACGGTAGGTCTTGATATAATAGCTTACGGTTCTGCTTCGGGTTATGATGGTGAAATCGGCATACTTGATTTTCAACGTGAGTGTCCTGGCAAGAAATTTCCGTTTTTCAGCCCTACGGGATACCTCCCGGGCAATCTCATCGAGTGCGGCCAGCATATCCACAATTTCATTCAGGTCTTCCAGGAAAGTCTCTTCGGCACCCAACGACTTACGGACTCTCTCCGACTCGACCTCCCGGTCATCTATGCCTCTGGCAAAATGATAATAACCAATCCCCGCCTTCCCGAACTCACGCACCAGATCTACCTCACTCCACTGCTTCAGGTCGTATCCCGTCTTGATACCCAGTTCCACCATTCGTGCCGCCGTTACTTTCCCTACCCCGAAAAACTTACATATAGGCAATTTTTCTATAAAATCCTCCGCCTTATCCGGTTCAATGACGAACAGCCCGTCCGGTTTATTATAGTCCGAAGCGATTTTTGCCAGGAATTTATTGTAGGAAACGCCGGCAGAGGCGGTAAGGCGCGTACGGTTAAATATCTTCTGCTTGATCTCCTTCGCAATCATGGTCGCAGAACGCAATCCCCTGTGATTCACCGTCACATCGAGAAATGCTTCATCGAGTGAGAGAGGTTCCACCTTATCGGTATATTCAAGAAAGATCTGCATGATCTGGTTGGAGACGCTTCGGTAGACATCGAACCGGGGCATGACAAAAATAATATGAGGGCATTTGCGGAGAGCTGTCACCGAAGCCATTGCCGAATGAACTCCATATTTACGCGCTTCATAACTCGCTGCAGCGACCACACCCCGTTTTTCACCATATCCTACAGCAACCGGTTTACCCCGAAGTTCGGGATTATCGCGCTGCTCAATGGATGCATAAAAAGCGTCCATGTCGATATGGATTATTTTTCGGTTCATAGTAGCAAATGTAGTTTCAATTTATTAAAAATCAAAAAGAAAGAGGGAAAATTATTCAGATTCCGGTTCAGACAATTCCGGATTTTCAACTATCAAGGTTTCATATTTGCAGGGAAAAGATTATCTTTGGATAAGATAATAAGTTCTCACGTTTAATCGGAATGAAAAGAAGAAATATCATACTTTTTTGCTGCTTCCTGGTACTGGCATACTCCTGTTCCAACAGGAATGAAATCAGGGATGGCGATCTCCTGTTTGTAGTGGCAGAAAATCACGGACTCTCCTCTGCCATCAGCCGGGTGACACAAACGGAAATGAAAACAAATTACGAACATGTCGCCATTATCCGGGTCGATTCCAATAATATTTGGGTACTGGATGCTTCTCCCAAGGAGGGTACCCGGAAAATATTACTGCAAGATTTCATGGATGAGCAGGAATCCGCTGTCTACCGTTACAGGCTAAAAGATAAATATACCGGTAGTATCAAAAAAGGATGGGCAGTGGCTGAGGAGATGTTAGGGAAACCCTATAATTTTACCTATGTATGGAATGATACAAGCCATTATTGCTCAGAATTCATTTATAGGATGTTTGAAGATGATTCTATCTTTACATTAAATCCTATGACCTTTATCAATCCGGAGACAGGAAGATTCGATGCTACCTGGATAGCACATTACGACAGCCTTGGAATGGCAATTCCGGAAGGGGAACCGGGATGCAATCCTAATGGATTGGCAGCAAGCGACAAACTGGAATTCTTAGGCCGGTTTCATCTTTAAGATGAATTACCGGTCCCTCGTTGTCCTTATTCTATCTTTGACCCGGGAAAAATCAATATCCCCGATCAGGCCAGCAGGTATCTGAAAGCTTCATATACCAGGAACGCCGGCCATATAATTGCTTTCAGGAATCCCAGCACTCCCATCCAGAATGATGTGGCGGTGGAGATAAAATAGATGGCTGCACCTATCAGGCCCAGTCCATAGACAGCATCGCTCGAAGACCCTGTTTTTCGCGTTTTATCACACATAATAGTTGTATTTTATATTATTGATAATTAATATATTACATATCAACTTCCACAGTATGTAATCGCTACAAATTTAATCAAAATTTGGTAAAATAATCCAATTAACAAGTCTATCATTTAAAATCAAGCGCCGGAAATGTCCAAATTACGACGCCCCATTCTACATTCATAAAGATGAACCAAAGGATTACTATTCTTTAGAATAAAAACTCTCCAAGCGCTTTATTTCGGATTTGAAGAGGTCTTGTTTTCTTTTAGGTGTCTTTTCGAAAAAAGAGAGTTCTATGCGGGGAGAACCTTTTTGAGTGACTTTCCTCCATGAACCGATAATCTCCCCATTCAGTATAATCGTAGGGGAAAAGAGGCCGTTTTTTGTCATCACTTTACCATAGTGTGTGTCATCAATTATTTCGGAACGATCTTTATAACTCACAACAAATTCATCGAACGGAGGAAGCAACAAAGCATAGTTCTCATCCGCAGGTGGATTTTTAACATCGTTTTTCATCCAAAAATCGCGTCCGTTTATTGTCTCGCAAATAAAGTCTGCCTTTATCATTTCAATGGCTTGTCGGCATTGTGTCATAGTCAATCCCGACCACCAGACGAAATCATGGATGGTAGCCGGACCGTGGCTGGTAAAAAATCTCCGTGCCAAATATTCTAGTTCCTCTTCTTTGCTCAGAGTTTTCCGACGGGGAACCCACTCTTCAAACAGAGTGAAAGTCTGCTTATTTCCTTTTAGCCGGCCGTTAATCAGGATTCCTTCCATCTCGGCATAAGATATGGTTAACTGCAGGTGTCCGTCATCTAATATTATATCCTGTTCAAGCAAGGCATCTCCGATTTCCTGTTTAGTCAGGTGCTTCCCTCCTATCAGGACCCTTTCCAGTACAGGTACAGCCCGGTATATCAGAGACTCGTCTGCACCGAATGTTTTCGCATAGGAACGATAAATGGGTTTCAATCGTGGATTGGAAAGGTCGAACATCCAGTGAATATCTTCTGCCGACACAAAATGCCAGGTCGGACGTAAAATATGGGTACGGATAATCTTCCCTGCGTTCAATGCTTCGTCAATATCCTTTACATTCCTGTTTTCCAGGCGTGTACCAATCGCCCATTTAGCCATATCAAGCGCCTGGGACTGCATAGCTCCCATCCATGATACGATTTCGTGAGGATCTCCTATTTCATGGGATAAAAGCAACTGGTTATATAAACGGATATTGAGTAATTCTGACCTGTTCATTTGTATCTCGATGAATGCGTTTTGCAAATTTACAATTTAAATCGGGAAAACATCATCAATCTCATTCTGAGTTTAGAAAAGGCAGTAGATCTTGTGCATTTCCTCATGATACATGCTCTCATCAGAAAATAAGCCGGAACAGAAACTCATTTTAAGTGAGTCTGCTTTAACCATATATACTATTCGTTCTTAATGCGGACGTTTAATGAATTTCTTTCTTTACATTCAAAGATCCTGAATGTTTGAAAAATAGCAATGATCACACCTTAAAAACCTTTACTTTTACCAATTTCCAGTTTCAGTTTAACCTTTTCCCTATTACTTCCTGAAACTTCCTCTATTTTCTCTTGAATAATCTATAGGATATCCTGTCAATAATATTGCTAATTAGCTATGCTGCTTTACACCAACCTCTTGTCTCGTTGTCATTTATTCTTTATCAAAAGTTTAATTGAAACATGAAAAACATCAATAAAGTTTTATACTGTTCTATTTACGTAGAGCAAATAGAACCACTAATATATTACTTTAAACCATTCTCGTGTATTGTTCGCTATCCTGACAAGCATAAGCATAACAGGAACTTCGACTAATACTCCGACAACCGTTGCCAATGCCGCACCTGACTGCAGCCCGAAGAGTGAAATGGCAACAGCAACAGCCAGTTCAAAAAAATTGCTTGCTCCAATCATTCCTGCAGGTGCAGCAATATCATGGGGCAGTTTCCACCATTTTGCCCATCCATATGCTACAAAGAAGATGAAAACGGTTTGTATTATCAATGGGATGGCTATCAACAGAATATGCAGGGGATTATTTAATATGGTTTCTCCCTGAAAAGAAAAAAGAATGATCAGCGTAAGTAAAAGTCCGCCAATAGTGAAATTATTGAACTTATTGATAAAAACGTTATTGAAATATACTATCCCTTTTTTCTTTACCACGGTAGTACGGATGATAACACCCGCCAGGAGGGGTATTACAATAAAGAGAAGTACTGAAATTATTAATGTATTCCAGGGTATGGAAATTCCGCCTATCCCCAATAAAAGCGCTACAATCGGTACAAATGCCACCAGTATAATCAAATCGTTTACAGCTACCTGTACAAGTGTATAGGCTGCATTTCCTTTGGTGAGATAACTCCATACAAACACCATGGCCGTGCAGGGCGCAGCTCCAAGCAATACGGTCCCGGCCAAATAATCTTCCGCTAATTTAGACGGGATGAATGCTTTGAATATTACAAAAAAGAATAAATAAGCTATCCCGAACATGGTAAAAGGCTTAATCAACCAGTTGGTAATACAGGTGATGATGATCCCTTTCGGACGTTTACCCACATCCTTGACGCTCTGGAAATCAACTTTGAGCATCATTGGAAATATCATTAACCATATCAAAACAGCTACCGGAATTGATACATTGGCATATTCAAACTTACTCAACGTTTCCGGGATGACCGGGAACCATTGTCCTATAGCAATCCCTACGACAATACAAATAGTCACCCATATGGTAAGGTATTTTTCAAAAACACCTATCCCTTGTTTCTTCTCCATTCTACTTATTATCAATTATGGCTGGATAACTCCGGCTTAATCTGATTTATATATAATTCCTGAAAACGCATCTTTATCTCATCCCTAACCCGTAGAAATTCATCCTTAACAAACTCAGGGGTTCCCGTAGCTTCGGAAGGATCATCAAACCCAATATGTAAACGATGTTTTACCTTGCCGGAAAATACCGGGCAGCTCTCTTTCGCGCTATCACATACCGTTATTACATAATCCCATTCCTGATCTTTGTATTTCTCAATACTCTGCGGAACGTGGTTACTGATATTTATACCTATTTCAGCCATCACCTGAATAGCCATTGCATTCACTTTTTCTGCAGGTTTGGTTCCTGCAGAAAAGACTTGTAATGTATCATCAAAAGAGTGTAAGAAACCGTGAGCCATCTGGCTTCTGCAACTATTGCCGGTGCAAAGAATTAATATCTTCATTTGTTATATATTTTTTCAATTAATACAAGAAATATAATTGTGCTTACCCTATTTGCTTACGACTTTCTGAGCTCCATTCATACCTTGAGCATCCTGTATCGAATACTTTTATTTCCATACAATCATAAATCGTAATTCGCCGAACAACAAACATTCTCATTAAAAAATATATGCTATTAACAGCATATATCTTTTGTGGCATATACACTAAAAAGGTCTGCGAACAGCTTACTGGCTATTTCCCAGTTCTCCTTATTAATGCAATACCTCACTTTTGGGGTTTCTATCTCCCCCTGAATTAAGCCTGCTTCCTTGAGTTCTTTCAGATGCTGGGATACGGTAGCCTTTGCTATCGGAAGTTCATCATGAATGTCACCAAAAAAACAACTTTCCTGCGATGCTAAAAATAGCAATATCGCAACACGGGTAGGATGTCCCATTGCCTTGGCAAAACGGGCGATAATCTCCTGTTCTTTAACGTTATTATTAATCTTCATTATTTAAAATCCCATTAAATTGTTCGTAAAATTACGAACAATATTTTTAATGAGCAAATTTTTTCTTCATTTATTCTCTTGTTGAGGATAGCCTCCTGAATAACGCTCGCCTACAATTTCTACTGTTGACAGATCATCAGCCAGTTTTTTCAGTTCATCGGGGGTGAATTTATATTCTGCCGCCCACATATTTTCCTGTAAATGGGCCAGTTTGGTCGTCCCGGGAATAGGAACGATGAATGGCTTCTGTGCCAGTAACCATGCCAGAGCGACCTGCGCTACGGTCAACCCTCTATGGTCACCAAACTCTTTCAGGATATCGATAATACCCCAGTTAGTAATGATATTTTCCGGCTGATACCGAGGTAACCCTGGCCGGTTATCATTATCGGGATTATAGCGGGTACGTTCGTTGATATACCCCGTAATAAGCCCGCGACTCAACGGACTATACGGAACAAAACCTATTCCCAGTTCTTCACACAGATCCAACACCTCGTTTTCAGGTTGACGTGTCATGGGGGAATATTCGCTTTGCAGTGCAGTCACAGGTTGTACCGCATGAGCCTTGCGAATAAGTTCAATACCATCGATGGTGTGGTTGAAATCTCTTTCACTCATTCCGAAATATTTCACCTTGCCTTTGGCAATCAGATCTTTTACAGTTCCGGCAACCTCTTCAATCGGCACATTAGGATCGACACGGTGTTGGTAGAGCAAATCAATATAGTCTGTCCGCAAACTTTTCAGCGAATGATCCACTACCTGTCTGATTCTGTCAGAACGACTATCAAGTCCTAATTCGGGTCTACCATCCTTGAATCCAAATTTGGTAGCAATAATAACATTTTGACGCACAGGCTCAAGTGCCTCCCCTACTAATTCTTCGTTGACTAATGGGCCGTAGGCTTCCGCTGTATCAAAAAAATTAACACCTATCTCCACAGCCCCTCGAATCATAGCGATCATCGCCTGTCTGTCGGGAATAAAACTCCGGTGATAGCTCATTCCCATGCAACCCAGTCCAAGTGCCGTCACTTCAAGTTCTCCCAATTTTCGGGTAGGGATATTTGTTTTACCGGAATTTTTTCCCGGTTCTTTATCAGCGGTCGATTGACTGTTACAACCTGAACCAAGTCCAATTGTACCGAACGCCATTGCAGAAGTAGCCAATGCCCCTGTAGTAATAAATTTGCGGCGGTTTACATGCATACTTTTATCTTTTTCTATTTATAATTATAAATTGATGTGGATAACTATCCTTTTTGCAAATCAATGTTATAAAAACTCCTTTATCTCCAATTACCCATGACACAAAATTAGATTTAATTTCTCCACTTATCCATAGATAAATTACGGTTTCTTATACCATTATTACTGATTTAAGATATTGCATTACACTTCTTTGAATAAAAAACCATATTTTTGCCATGGTAAAAAGTTAAGAATATGACTAAAATTTTGAAGCTGGATTCTATTCAGGATTATCTTCATTTTCTTGGGATAGAAACGCTCCACTCGCTTATCAGTGTGATTGATTTCTCGACAGTAAAACCTTTGCGGCATATACGGAAAAATTATGGCTTCTATGCGGTGTTTCTAAAAGATGTTGATTGCGGCAACTTGCAGTACGGGCGCAACTATTACGACTATCAGGAAGGGACACTGGTATTTGTATCTCCCGGACAGATTGTAGGTAATGACGATACCGGGGAGGAGTACCAGTTTCAGGGATGGGCATTACTGTTTCACCCAGATTTGCTTCGGGGCACGTCTCTCGCTACCAGGATGAAAGAATATACATTCTTTTCGTACGAAGCCAACGAGTCGCTACATATGTCTGAACGTGAAAGGCATATTATCCTCAATTGCCTTAAAGAGATAAAAGAGGAGTTGGAACATTCCATCGACAAACACAGTCGATCCATTATTACAGCCAATATCGAAGTGTTTCTCAACCACTGTATGCGTTTTTACGACCGCCAGTTCGTAACACGCGAATATGTGAATAAAGATACTCTAAGCAGTTTTGAACAGCTACTCAACAGTTATTTCGAAACAAGTAAACCAGAGACAATAGGACTCCCGTCCGTGCAATATTTTGCGGAACAACTACATCTGTCTCCCAATTATTTTGGAGATCTGATCAAGAAAGAAACAGGTAAAACAGCACAAGAATATATTCAGCTGAAGTTGATAGAAAAATCAAAACAGAAACTTTCCGACTCCACCAAAACGGTTAATGAAGTCGCTTATGAGTTGGGATTCAAGTATCCGCATCACTTCAGCCGGTTGTTCAAGAAGGTGGCCGGTTGTTCTCCGACAGATTTCCGGTCACAGAATTAATGATGGTATCCTGCCATTTTCCGACATTCATCGGCGCATTTCCTGCAAGCCTCAGCACATTCCCGACAGTGATCTTGGTGAGAATGTTTTTCACATTCAGCTGCACATTGGTCGCATATTTCAGCGCATAGCCTGCATATTTCTTTCGACTTATCGCTGCCCAAACTCATCAATTGGGCGGCGGCATAACATATTGCAGCGCATTCCATATCCGTTTGGATACATTTTGCCATCATTTTCACGTCTTCCTCTTTCGTACATGAAGAAGCGCAATAATTACACGTGCTTGCACAGGCAAGACAAGCGTCAATACATGATTTATAATCCTGATATGCTGTCATAACTTTTGATTTTTTGGTGAATGGGTAAAGGTGTATTCGATAAGATAATAAGGGTAATTGCTCCGGTGGCAACTACCCTTATCGCTATAAAGTATCTGATTTAGAGTTTGTCTATTTGCCGGTTAAACCAGTCTCGGATTTCATCTCTGGCTTTACCGGTTTTTTGTTGGATTCTTCCATACAGTTCTTCTTCTTGGCCTTCTTCGTAAAGAAGATCGTCATCTGTCAGATCAGCCCATTCTTGCTTGGCACGACCTTTCAACTCATTCCATTTTCCTTTAAACCTTAAATTATCCATAACTATAGCCTTTAAAAGAGTTTCTTCATTGAAAGCTCTGTATATAAACAAGGCCAACTTTATGAATGTTCGTCTCTTCAGGCTCCTTAACCAGGTTCCATTTTATTTAACTTTTCTCTCCTTATAAACCAAAACTGGCAGGTGTTTCCTGTCGCAAAAGTAACCGGGCGGACAAATTGCATCCCGTGTCTTTCGGGATCGATACCGTTTATCCAAGCCAAATCCATTTTACACAGGATCGGCTGTAATTCTCTCCTGTCAAGCACTTTGAGAGTTTCATGGAACAGGCATCTTTTGATATGCAATACATAACCATATTCGTCGTCTATCGGGCGCTCAAACTCAAAGCTATTTCCGAAGTAATTCTCTTCCCTGTCTTTTGACGACTGTACAAGAGTCCGGAACGGATCCGCTGATTCGTCAAACTGTTTTTTTATTCCATGTACAAGATAGTTATACATAGGCTTATTGATACAATCATCAGTCAAAAGTATAGCCTTATTTTCTGTAATACCTAATGCTAAAAATGATTCAAAAGTAGCTACAGTTGTCAGTACAAAGGAAACATTCCCTCTATCGGGATCACTTCTTATCAAATGTTCCACTCTATGCAGAGCACTCTCAAATTTTTGATAATAAATATCTCTGAATTTACTTTGTTCTCCATCATTTAGCACAGACTTCTCCTGCAAATAGCCAAATACACCCTGTTCGATCCAACGATAACTATCCATAGGCGAAAATGAATGTTTCTCGTCTTTAAAAAAGTTTTCTTTTTCCATGTTCTTAATTTGTTGATTATGACACAAAGTTATCATGGCTGAAAAAGAAAAAAGTTGCTCAATGGCAACTTTGTTATTATCGGACTTTTTTCGCAGGCGGCTTAGTGAGTGTCGGGTTACACCAAGCATCGAGGATAAATCTTTCTGTTTGGTTCGTTGAATAAATTCAGGGTGACGGAATAATTTCTCGTATCTGTCCTGTGCTGTTTGAGCCTGAAATGATTTGACGGATTCGATCAGCTTAATAATGATTTGTTCCTGATTGTACAAGAGAAAATCCTTCCACCAATCATATTCTACTAATAGTCTCTCCATATCGGTTTTAGTTATTTGCAGAATTTCAGTAACTTCTATTGCAACAATACAGTATTTCGAAGAAGAAGCACCGGTATAGCTTTCCAGTTCGGTAAAAAAGTAATTATCAAATGCAAACCAACTCGTATATTCCTTTCCATCATTCAAAAAGAATATCCGCAAGGCTCCCTTGTTGACGAAATAATAATGACGACAAACCGTATGGAAATCGAGTAAAATTTCATTCTTTTTCAGTTGCCTGTAATCAAAACATGCAGTTAATACAGATTCGTCGGGTATAAGATGAGGATTTGCCTTTTTCAGTTGTTGTATCAGTTTTTCTATCATAATTCCACACTAAGTTACGAAATACTGGAAAAAAACAACCTTTATACTACTTTTCAAATACAAACGGAACTTTTATTTCATCGTCTGCAATTTCAGCATGCAGGATATTACCCGTTTTCCAGTATCTGATCGTTTTAGGAAATTCATTCAGCTTGTTTTCGCAAGTAAAAGAATTGCTTTCATAAGCAATCACTTTGAAATTGGTAGATTCTTTATCATCCGGCATTTTCACCTGATAATGCCAAATACCATCAATAGGCGATAGTACCGTATTCTCCTTCCAAATCGTATCATTTCCTTTTAATGTAAAACTCTCTCCTATATAAGTTGAATCGTTCTCCTTTTTCCAATTTTCAAAAGTTCTTCTTCCCTCTTCATCATTGGTTCTATGCCATTCTCCAAGCAAAAAATCAAAACTATATCCTATATAAAACACTGGTTTATTAGTATTTTCACTCTTATTGGAAGAACAGGCAATTATAAAGAGGGAGATAAAGAGGATCATGATTCGGCTGATTGTTTTCATTTTATATCTATTTTAGGGAGTTATTACAGGTATAGCACTAAATACCGTCTACAACCAATAGTTTGAAGCCGGTATTTCAATTTATTAGAAACGTATGCAAAACCGTTTTTGTTTTGCTGATTCAGCACAAATCATCAGATTTTCAGTACAAATCATCAGATTTATAAAAAGAAGATCAACACAACAAGATATAGCCCGATTTGCAGTAAAACGAACACAAAATATTTATCCAACAGTGTTATAAGCAATTTTTCCCTCTCAAACGATTGATCTCTTTTTGCAATGTTTGTTTTTCCATTTCAGATTTTGTCAACCGGACAGCTTGTTCATAGTAATTGACAGCTTTTTCAATATCTATGCCGCTATACAGATAACCCAATAACTCATGATAATAGTTGTTGTCCGTCAGTTGCAGTTTTTCCGCTTCGGCAACTGCTTTTTCATGACCGTAGACTTTAGCGAACGCAAATGCACGGTTCAAAGCCGTAACAGGCGAATATTCAATCAGAATAAGTTGATTATACAATTGCAGAATATGCTGCCATTTGTTTTCATCAGTGGATGCAGTGTGCCAGTATGCAATACCCGCTTCAAGATGATATCCCGAAATCCCGCCCCCATCTGTAGCTCTTACCAAATAATAATTGCCCCGCTCAATCAGTGACCTGTCCCAAAGACTTTTATCCTGCTCGTCAAAAAGAACCGTTTCGCTACTTCTATTTACCCGTGCATCTAACCGTGAGCTTTGAAAGCACATCAACGCCAGGAAAGCATTGGTTATCTCCTCTACGCTAAACCCACAAAGAATTTGCAACGCCAAAGATATTTGGGCTTCAACTGAATTTACAGGATTACAAACGGCAAAAATCATCGCCAATTGACTATCGGAAATGGTTTGATCGTCAAAATCAAAATCCTGCTCCTGTTCAGACTCATTCACTAGTAAATTTTCCCAATTTAATTTTCACACTCACTGTCTCAAATCGTTTCGTTTACTGTAAAGGTACAAAACAGCCAATACAATATCGGCTGTTTTGTCAAAAATTTTCCTATAACAGGACTAATCACGCCTTAAGACCTCACGCACTTCAATATTCCCGCCGATTTTAAAAATAGGGTTGGCTTTTGCCATTTCCACCGCTTCGTCAATGGTTTCGGCTTTTACCACAACATAGCCGCTGATAAATTCCTTAATTTCGGTATAAGGTCCGTCCGTCACCAAATTACCCGGTTTCACAGTTTTGGCGCTTCCCTCCACAGGCAACAACGTATTGCCTCTGTCCGCCAATTTGTTCTGCGCGACGATGCCTGCAAGCCAGTTCATCCGCTCCTGCATCTGTTCAGGCGAAGGCTTAAAATCCGTGATGTCTTTTAATCTAAAAATCAATACAAATTCTTTCATTGTTCAAAAATTTTATTGTTACTACATGATAATAACGATTGGTTTTTGGATATGGGGACAAAACTATACTGTTTTTTGGAAAATATCTTAGTGATTGATCAATCAATGTATTACTCATTTTGAGGAATATGACTATTCTCCTTATAATCTGTTCGGAAATATTACGGAAGAGAACGGAAAGTTCAGAGTAGCCGGAATGGAAAAACCGATATCTATCCTTTTCTCTATTGGAGCCAATAAAGAGTAAAAAGAGGGGTATCAGTCTCATTTTCAGGAATAAACAGAATTTCGAGTGGAAAGCCATCCGTCTATTCACCCATTCTAAATAGTCCGGATCACATTTTCCATATCCAGACGGAATTTAGGAGTGATTAAAGGCTGGTTGGCATCTTCTTTATCCCTGTAACCGACAGCGACAGCAAACAGTGTTTTATATCCTTCCTGCTGTAAAATCCGGTCATACTCTGCGGTTTCGATCCCTTCCATCGGAGTAGAATCTATCCCCATACTTGCGCAGGCGCTCAGGAAGAATCCTAAAGAAAGATACACCTGACACGATAACCACGACTTAATCCCTGCCTCACCTTTAGGTTTTACCATACGGTTATAATAAGCAGCTTTTTCAGATCCCAAAAGGGTAAGATTTCCGTTCTCAAAATCTTCCACATTCTCAATCACACTGAAAACAACTATATGACTGGCATCATTGATTTTCTGTTCGTTATGATAGGATACCTTCGATAATTCGCTCTTCGTTTTCTCATCCGAAATGAAAGTAAATTTCCAGGGCTGGCTGTTTATTGAGGAGGGACTTAACCGAAGGATCTCCTTCAACTGTTCGATCGTTTCATCGGCGATTTTCCCATTGGGATCATATTTTTTGGTGGTGTACCTGCTCTTTGCAATATCTAAAAAACACATATCATTAAAATTGAATTATACTATATTTTTTGCAGATACAAATATAATGAAAGCCGAGAGATAAGCCAAGCTTGCTTGAGCTTATCCGGGGCGCTTCTTATATTCTATAAATATAACCATAGTACACCTCCCGGCAAAACAAAAAGAATGATTAGGTGTAAAGGTCACTACGTCATTCCGATAAAAGACTATCTATCAAAGCATTGAAATCCTTCTTAAACTCCTCATAGAAAAGCCCTGTTGCCGGGCCATTAAAGCCGGTATGTATTTTACGCACTTCTCCTTTCTTATCAATAAACAGGGTAGTAGGATAACTCGAAAAATTCTCCAATTCGGGAAGCACGTTAGCTACACTTTCCCTTCCGACTTCCCCGCCAAACAGTATTTCATAATTCGCACCGTATCTGTTCTTCAAGCGGGTCAATGCGGTTTTTGCATAATCGAAATCGTTCTTGCGTTCAAAAGCGATTCCTATAACTTCAACACCCCTCTCCTTGTTCTCATCATACCATGGTGCCAGAAACTCCATTTCGTCCAGACAGTTGGGACACCAGCTTCCAAGAATAGATACGACAACGACTTTACCGCGATAGCGTTCATCGTTCAAAGATACGTTTTGTCCTTCCAGATTAGGCAGGTTGAAGCTAAGGGAGCTGTATCCCGGCTTTAACTTTGCCAACGAATAGGGATCGGCCAATTCAGCGTAATCATTTCTCACTCCAGCAATTTCCGTCACACCACGGGTCGTATAGAATTTTCCGTTGAAAGTGGAATCATTGGTGAAACGGATCTCGATAAGGTACGGGCTTAAACCGCCGAAAGCCGACAGGTCGACCCCCGATTCGGTATACACACCCTCAAGAAAACGTAAATCACCGGAATTAGTCAGGATAGAACCGGTTACAATATCGTTTTCCGATTTAAAAACACCGACATTACGGGTAGTATCGCTTTTTTCACCAATGAAAAGCACATCCCATTTCCCGTCGATACGGGTATCTGTTGCTGTTTCAGCCGGACTAAAACGCTCTGCCATCCCAAATGTAGCATGGAATGGAACGCCCGGATCGTTCTCGATATAGTTCTTAATAAATTTTCCTTCAATCACATCCCCGGATACAATCCCTTTTATATAAGCATCATAAGCTATAATAGGGATGATAAGGGTATCGGATTGAAAGTGGACACTATCCAATTTCACCCGTTCCACACCGTTCAGTAATGTAACCGATGCCGTATCTGTACAAGCATCACTGACTTCAAAGAGAAAAGGAACTTTCTTATTTTCAGCTACGGAAAGTTCTCCTTTCCAGACTCCGTTTTGCAAGGTATTTTGTTTTTGACAGGATACTATCAAAAGCGCTACCAATAAATAAACCGTCCATTGAATTTTTCGCATGATTCCTTCTATTTTTGTTTTACAAAGCTAAGAAACTGTTTTCAGTTTTACGAATGACTGTCCTAAAAAAATTTCCAGACGATCATTTGAAAACCCACAACTTGGTTTCAATTACATCATTCCCTTGGGCTGCTATTGCATCCTGATAGCTTTGCAGATTGACGGTCTGCTCTTTGATTGGATAATATAATCTGGACGGAACGCCTCCATCACCAAATAAAGGTGAGAATGTATAAGTGACTGGCTGACCTTCAATCACTCCTGAAAAGATCACATCATCCTTTTTTATCAGGAAATCGGGATAACCGGTTCTGCGGTAATCGCTCCAAGCCTCAAGAAATTGGGTGAACAGTGAAATATATTTTTGATTCAGCACATTTCGTTCGTTGGCCGGCGGTAGTTGCGACACATAAGTATTTATATCAGCAGAGGCGACACCCCATTTTTCGAGAGATGCTCTTACTCCATTCACATAGTTGGCATGACTCCAATTATTGTATTCGGAGATTAAAAACTCCACTTCGGAATATTCCAATAGCACCTCCCCATAATCGGCAGCACTGTAGATACTTCCGGGAAGGCTGACATCACCGGCCGCAAAGCTGCCTGCCTGTGCTTCAGTCAACCCGTAAGCCAATCCTTCATAAACACCGACGTTATTTACTGATGCGTACTTACTTAAGCGTGGGTCGACAAGCGGGAGCTGGCTGTTTTCACCTTTCAGCAAATCGACAAACGGTTTCGAGAGAGCGAAATCCCGCCTGTTTGCAGTGACAGTAGCACGATAATAAGGTGCCTCGTTGGGTGCAGCTACAGCATACTTGTAAACAGCATTGTCCGCGTTGCTTGTGAATACGCCCTTCTGTAATGCATCTGCAAAATGCGATTGATAGAGGGCATTATCTTTAGCTTTTATACGCGTGGCAAACCGCAACCGCAATGAATTGGCAAATTTCGCCCATTTGGCATTGTCGCCACTATAGATAATATCCGATACACCAAAGGTTTTCTCTACCGAATATTTCAACAACGTATCACCCGCCTGTTCGAGTTCGTTGAGAATGTCCGTATATATCTTTTCCTGCGAAGCATATTTGGGCGTAATATTATCAGGATTCTGCTGCAATGCCTGAAAATCGGGGTCATCGCTGCCGTACGAATTGTAGGGTACATCTCCGAAAATATCGGTGAGCGCGTAATATGCATACGATTTCAGGACGCGGCTGATCGCTATCTGGGTGGCGTTCCTGCCCGCTCCATCTGCCGTTACCAGATCTTTGGTGGCAGGATCGGTATTCAGGTTGATGATTTCCTGCAGATTATTCAGCACACTGTACAACCCACTCCAGATATCAGCCGAATAACCGAAAGGAATATCATACCGCGACTGACTGGTATAGGTGATCTGGCTGATCTGTTGGATGAACAATGCCGAGCTTCTCAACGATGCCTGTTCGCTTCTCACATTATCCGTCAGATGCTTTTGCGCCGTTGAGATCAACGAGGTGGTCGGAACCGACGAAGGCCGGTTGGGGTCGATATTCAGGTCTTCATCGATGCAGGATGTAAACCCGATTGCCAACAAGATAAAAAATATATATAATGATTTCATCTGATTTATGAATTATGATTTGTGATTTTGAAATGTCTTGATTCTTCGCTCTTGAATCTTAAATCTTGAATTTTGAATCTTGAACCTGTCTAAAACTTAATACTCAAATTAATTCCATAGGTAAGCGGAGTCGGCATATTACCACCTTCAATACCCTGCACGTTTCCACTGCTGTTGGTGAGTTCAGGATCGATAATTTTACTTTTCCTGTACAGGTAAAACAGGTTACGTGCATAGAGCGAAGCTCCGATACTTTTAACCAGCGTATTTTCGGGTAACCTGAAATCGTATCCTAACGATAATTCCCTGAGTTTAATAAATGTAGCATCAAAGATATCGAATGCTGTCGGCCCATTGTAATGGTTCCTTGCCCATGCCTGAGCCGTTACGTTCTTTGTATTCTCGGCAATATTGGTCACCGAATATGTTCCGTCGGGATTGAATGTTACATCCGCAGTCACTCCATCAGCAACAACACCCGTTTCACGAATCCCGTTGGCTGCCGTTTCCGGCAAGATTCCCGAGTACATCGCCACCTTATAAGTTTGCGAAAAGAATTTACCTCCCACACGGGAGTCGATCAGGAAATTGAACCGCAGATTCTTGTATCGTATCCCATTTTGAAAACTCCACAGGAAATCAGGTAAAACGCTGCCAAGCGCTACTAACTGCTGGGTACGCATATAAAGTCCATCGTCACCGATCACCCTTTGTCCGCCAGGAGCATACACAAAATCATAACCATACAATTGTCCATAGCTTTCACCCTCCTGAGCGACCAGACTGACCAGTGAAGTACTTAAATCAAGGCGGCTTACAGCGTCGGAAAGTTCGATGATCTTATTGCTGTTTTTAGAGTAGTTGACAGAGAAATTCCAATCAAAGTCACGGGTCCTAACCGGGTTCATTCCCAGAATTACCTCAACACCTTTGTTATTGATCTCACCGGCGTTAATCAACTTTGAAGAGTAACCAAACGCGTCGGAGGTAGGAAGTGAAATAATCTGGTTCCGACTTGTATTGTTATAATAAGTAAAATCAACATTCAGCAGGTTATTGAACAGCTGGAGTTCCAACCCTGCCTCAAGTGAAGAGGTAATTTCGGGTTTGAGATTCAGGTTGTTCAACTGCTCCGGCAGTGTATAGGCAATATTCCCGTTAATAGGTGTGATGGCCTGATATACTTTATAGAGTCGATAGGGATCGGTATCATTCCCGACCTGTGCCCATCCCAAACGGAATTTAGCAAATGACAACCAGTTCTGCTCCCTTAAACCGGGCAATTCACTTAAGATGACCGACGAAGTTACTGAAGGATAAAAATAGGAATTATGCCCTACCGGCAAAGTAGAAGACCAGTCGTTACGGAATGTACCGTCAAGATAAACAGTACTTCTCCATCCATATGAGATACTTCCGAAAACAGAAGAGAGTTCTTTTTTGTATAATCCTGTTTCAGGACTGATGACTGTGGAGGTAGCGTTATTCAGGCTGTAGTAATTAGGCACGATCAATCCACCCGAAGTAGATATATCACTGATACGACGGTTTCGCTGTAAGAAGTTTGTCCCTAAATTGGCAACCAGTGAATGGACATCCCATGAACGATTGAGGGTAGCCAACAATTCATAATTAAATTCGCCATACTTTTGGCTATATTCCTGATACATGGATTGCGAACGTGAATTATATGCAATCCTGTCCTGAAAATTGTACTGGAAGACATCGGCATAAATACGTCCGGTCACCGAGAACCACGACACGGGAGAGATTTGTATTCCGAAGTTCCCGTACAACCTGTCCCTGTCCTCCTCAAGATAACTCTCATAGGCAGACCAGTATGGGTTGTCGATATATTTTGTCTTTTCGTCTTCAACCGTGTTTCTGTAACCGGTACGGTTCCATGCGCGGGGCGTTCCGTCCGGGCGTTTGTATTCACTCAGTTTCTTGTAATCCACCTGCACCGCTCCCCACTGGTACGCCTCGAGGATGATATTCCGGTTGGATGCACCTGTCCACGGACGGCCTTTGGATACCGTCTTCAGGTAATTGGCACTTGCGAAGAACGAAACATATTCCCCGTCGACGTTCCCGGAAAGACTGAGTGAGTTCTTGTCAAGTGAAGCATTTGGAATAGTTCCGGTCACATTTTTATTGGTGAATGATACCCGGAAAGCCGAATTATCGTTCGATTTGGAGAGTGAAATATTGTTTGTATTGGCAATCCCGGTTCTAAAGAAATAATTCACATCGTGCTCGGGATATACCCATGGTTCAGGGTTCAGGTATTGATCCGGATATTCGGGATCGAGATTGTACCAGTGCAACACAGGGGTACCGTCCAGCTTGGGTCCCCAACTTTCGTCCGCCGCATAATCCACAATATTATAGGTTTGCCCATCAATGGTCGCAGTTGCAAAACTCGTATTGTAGCCACCACCATATAATTTCTGGCGTTCAGGTAATCGTACCACATTTTCAAATTCCAGACCGGTATTGAGTTCAATGGCAATCTTACCGACACTACTCTCTCCTTTTTTAGTGGTAATCAGAATCACCCCATTGGCAGCACGAGACCCGTAGAGGGCAGCTGCGGATGGACCTTTCAGCACGTTTACAGAGGCAATATCATCCGGATTAATATCCTGGATAGTACTACCGACATCTTTCCCTGCACTGCCGTGGATTGTAGAGGAACTGTTCAGATCGCTGTTATCCAGCGGAACACCATCGATAACATACAACGGTTGGTTGTTTCCAGTGATGGAATTAATTCCGCGCAAGGTTATTCGCGAAGAACCACCAAGGTTACTTCCACCCGAGATAACCTGCAAACCTGCTATCTTACCGGAAAGGGCTGTCAACGGATTCGTCGGCCGCGTCTGAAATGCATCGGATGAAACATTCTGGACCGCGTAACCAAGCGCTTTCCTTTCTCGTGGGATATTCAGGGAAGTAATCACCACTTCGCTCAACGTGGTAGTACTTTCCTGCAGGATGATATCGATTCTTTCCGATTTTGATACCAGAACCTCCTGACTTGTAAAGCCTATATAGGAAAATTCGAGGACTGTTCCACTTTCAATGTTTATACTGTAATCGCCCTCAATATCAGATACCGTCCCCACTGCGGGATTATTCTTATCCACAATGGTAACACCGGTAAGCGGACTTCCTTGTGGATCGGTTACATTTCCGGTAATGGTAACCGTGCCTCTATTCTGTGCCGAAAGACTAAGCACAAAAAGGCTGAGAAATAGAACTAGACTTGCTTTGATAACCTTCATCTTCTCTCAATATTTATGTTAGAAAAATATCTTTTCTCTGTTTTAATAATTTGTGAAGTTTCTCTTCTAAATGTTGACTACAAATTGTCTCCTATGAAAAACGGCTGATTCATTTTAATGATCAGCCGTTTCTTTTTATATACCTGTTTCACCTATGTACATAAGAGATACCGACTGTCGGGTAATTTGCGACAATTCATCATCGTGATATGCATGCGCTTAGCGTTGAACAGGTGCATCTGGTTGTTATTTAAAGGGTTTATTCTTAAATTTTGTCAAGTGCCTGCTGCAGGTCGGCTTTGATATCATCGATATTTTCAATACCCACAGAAATACGAAGCAATCCAGGTTCCACACCGCTTGCTCTTTGGGCTTCAGGCGATAATTGCTCGTGCGTAGTAGCTGCCGGATGAATGATAAGCGACTTAGCATCTCCAACGTTGGCAAGATGGCTTAATAACTGTACACTATCGATCAGTTTGTCAGCATCCTCAGGTGCACCTTTCAATTTGAATGTAAGCACGGCTCCCGGTCCTTTGGGGAAATATTTCTGTGCCAAAGCATAATATTTACTGCTCTTCAATCCCGGATAGTTTACATATTCTACCTTCGGATGCTGCTCGAGCCATTCGGCCAGTGCCTGCGTATTCTCCACATGACGTTCCAGGCGAAGCGACAGGGTTTCCAATCCTTGTACAAGGAGGAAAGAATTGAACGGGCTGATGGTATTTCCCCAATCGCGTAATCCTTCTACCCGTGCACGGATATTGAAAGCAATATTCCCGAACGGACCATTCGCACCAAATACATCCCAGAAAACCAATCCATGATAGCTTTCAGAAGGTTCGGTGAAGGAAGGGAATTTACCATTTCCCCAGTTGAATTTACCGCTATCCACAATCACTCCTCCAAGGGAGGTCCCGTGGCCGCCAATCCACTTAGTAGCCGACTCTACCACTACTGCTGCACCGTGTTCTATGGGACGGAAAAGATAACCGCCTGCACCGAATGTATTGTCCACGATCAGTGGAATATCGTGTTGACGGGCGACCTCGGCAATGGCATCGAAATCGGGAATATTCAGTTCCGGGTTACCGATCGACTCCAGATAAATGGCTTTGGTATTATTGTCAATCAGTTTTTCAAACTCTTCAGGATTTTCATTAGGAGTAAAACGAACTTCAATACCCAATCGTTTGAACTGCGATTTGAATTGATTATACGTCCCACCGTAAAGGAAAGGAGTCGAAACAAAATTATCTCCTACCTGTAAGATATTATTCAGTGCGATGAATTGCGCCGATTGTCCCGAAGAGGTAGCCAATCCGGTCACACCGCCCTCTAAAGCTGCCACACGTTTTTCAAAAACGTCGGTCGTTGGGTTTTGCAAACGGGTATAGATATTCCCGAATTTGCGAAGTCCGAAAAGATCGGCTCCGTCCTTTGCATCCTCAAAAACATAGGATGATGTCTGATATATCGGTAAAGCACGTGAGTGTGTTGTTTTGTCTACTTCTTGTCCCGCATGCACCTGCAGGGTTTCAAATTTATAATTGCTCATATTGGTAATGTTTTATATTATGTGTGAATAGAAAAAATAATAATGCTTTGCGATTGCAAAAAAGGTATGTAGAAATATAGATGTGCTGTCAGCAGCACATTCGTTTTATCAGAAGAGATATTTTGATACAAGTATTGCTATAAAGTAGATTCCCCAAATAAAAATCTGTCGTTTCCATTATTTTTTATTGTTTGCCTTGTTTAACGATGCAAAGATATGGCAGGGGATAAAGCATGACAATACCATAAATATAGTATATTTAAAAAAAGAGTATCGCAGGGAGATATTTTTCGTTCTAAAGATGGGTAAGTAGAGTAGCATATCCGAAAGATCCGAAAAAATCTACATATCAAAATCTCCGGAACGGAGACGTTTTTTCCCGGATTGCCGCTTTTTATCATCCAACCGTTTTTGTACAGATTGGAATGAGGGTTTGGTCGTAATCCTTTTCCTTTCGGCTTTGAGTGCCTGCCGGATAAGAAGCCGGAATTTTCCTATTGCTGCTTTTTTGTTCAACCACTGGGTACGCTCGGAGTCGCTACTGATCTGCAATACTCCGTTTCTATTGATGCGGTTGGCTAACTTTTCGGAAATACGTTGCTTCTGGATTTCAGTAAGTATTTCTGAGGCGTTCACATCGAACGAGAGCACAACCTTCGAGGCTACTTTATTCACGTTCTGTCCCCCACTACCACTACTTCTTACAGCAGTAAAAACACATTCCCCAACCACCTTCTCTATATCGATATCCATCATTACTACGGTTTGAAAACTGAATCACAAACACAATAAAAGCCAAGACGAGGCGCATCTTATGTTCTGCAAATATAGCTTTTTTGGACAAAATCACTGCTTCCATAAAGGATGTTTTGAAACTTTTGTTTAACTTCGTAGTCAGTTCATTCAGATAATAAAATGCATACTTATATCATCGCCGATAATCAGGATATTACACGGGAAGGAGTTATATCTGTACTGAGATCACAGGATATGAAAAACCGTGTGGAAACAGCCCGTACCCGCAGCGAGTTGCAGGCACGACTGCGCAGCTATCCCGAATCGGTTGTGATACTGGATTATACGCTATTTGATTTTGTGTCCGTCAATCAACTTTTAAACATGAAGATGGGAGCAAAAGCATCGTCATGGATTTTGTTTTCTGACGAGTTAGAGGAGCGTTTTTTACATCAGATATTGTTGATCGATCCCAGTATCAGCGTAGTGATGAAGCACAATCCGCTACAGAATATCCTTGATGCCATTACCTGTGCCACCTACGGTGAAACCTATTTATGCGATATTGCAGAGTCGGTACTAAAGGAAGGAAATCTTCAGAAAAAAGAGTCGGATACTCTGACCCCCTCAGAGAAGAGTATTCTGCGGGAGATAGCCCTGGGGAAAACCACTAAAGAAATAGCTTTTGAGAAACACCTCAGTTTCCATACCGTGAATACCCACCGCCGGAATATTTTCCGGAAACTAGCTGTAAATAATGCGCACGAAGCCACAAAATATGCACTGCAAGCCGGCCTGCTCGATCTGATGGAGTATTATATTTAAAAATCACAGCCTTATGAGTACAGAAAATTTAAGGAACCATTCCACTACTGACAAATTGAAGGAACTGGTGAACAAAATCGATATCGGCAGGGAAGGAGAATTGCACTTATAATAATATTACCACTTTAATACCAAGTAATATGGATGTAAAATCTAATGAACCATTCTGGCTGGTAAAGAACGGATTACTGGCATCTTATCCCTCACTTCACAGTGATGACGAATGCGACGTACTGGTGGTTGGCGGTGGTATTACAGGCAGTTTGATAGCACACCAATGTGTTGGAGAAGGGTATAAAACGATACTGATAGACAAACGCGAGGTATGCAACGGAAGTTCTTCCGCTACCACATCAATGCTCCAATTCGAGATCGATACCCCTTTGTATGAATTGATTAAATTGGTCGGTGAGAAAGGAGCCGTAGCAAGTTACGATGCTTGTTACAAGGCAATAGACCAATTGGGAGAAATTGCTTCGAAGATAAAATCAAAAGCTGGTTTCAAGAAAAAAGACTCACTCTATTTTGCCGCCTTTAAAAAAGATGTAGAATGGCTCAAGAAAGAACTTGAAACAAGAAATAAGGCCGGATTTGAGGGAAAATGGCTCGAAGCAGAAGAAATCCTGAAAAAATATGGTATACACGGAACATACGGAGGTATTCTTTCTAAACAGGGAGGGAGCATAGATGCTTTCTGCCTGGCACACGAGCTTTTGGAATACAATCACAAGAAAGGACTACAAGTCTATGATAAAACCGAACTGACCGGTGTCGAGTATAAAAGAGGGTTCAATCTCTGTACTACTGCTACCGGAGCGGTTATCAAAGCAAAAAAGGTAGTCTATTGTGTAGGTTACGAAACCGCCAATATGATCAGGGAGAAGTTCGTGGATTTGCTCAGTTCTTATGCCATTATTTCGGAAGTGGACGAAAAGCTCTACCGTCAATATAAAGATGTACTCATCTGGAATACAGCCGATCCTTATTTATATATGCGTACTTCAGACGACGGTCGTTTCCTGATTGGCGGTGAAGATGAAGAATTCAGGAATCCCCCCAAACGTGACGCACTGATCGGCAAGAAAGAGGAGAAGCTCGTCAAAGCGTTCAAAAAACTGTTTCCAGACAAAGCATTTTATTCCGATTTTGCGTGGGCAGGTACTTTCGGCGAGACCAAAGACGGCTTACCCTACATTGGTGAACATTCCGATTTCAAAAACTCTTATTTTGTCTGTGGTTTTGGGGGTAACGGTATTACTTTCTCCGTTGCCGGAATGGAGATGGTTTCTAACTGGCTTAAAAGGAAAAAGCATTTGTTATCACCCTATTTTGCCTTTGGACGCTAAGCAGGTTATGGAACATAAAAAGCCAGTTTGAATTATTATTAACTGGAATTGTTTACCGGACGCACTGAGCACAAACTCCTTTCATCACGAAATTAACATTCTCAAGACGAAAGTTCCGGGGTAAAGGTATATCAGGGATGGAAATACTTTCCATACAGTAAGTGTTTCCACATTTATTACAATGGAAATGTACATGCAGGTCGCCAAGGGAGCACTGGCAATCGTCACGGCAGACCGAATATTTAATGGAGCCGGAACCGTCGTCTATGCTGTGGATCAGATGATGTTGATGAAAAAGGTTTATCGTTCGCGATAGCGTAGACTTATCAACTGTTCCCATTTCACTCTCCAGATCGGAAAGGCTGAAAGCTGAAGCATGGTGAAGCATGGCTTCCAATACCAGTATCCTGATGGCGGTTGGCTTTATTTCCCTATAGTGAAGTATCTTTTCTATATGTTTCGTATCCATATAATTGTAGACTATTTTACCCAATACAAAATGTAAATATAATCATTGTAATCCGACTACTGGCAAGATCGACCTAAAACTTCCTTCTCATGATGCGGATGGCATTGAGTATAGCCAGTAACGATACGCCTACATCTGCAAATACCGCTTCCCACAAAGTGGCCAGTCCTCCGGCTCCAAGAATCAGTACGATAAGTTTGACACCAAAGGCCATTGTGATATTCTGTATGACGATCTGACGGGTAGCTTTGCCAATACGGATTGCCATAGGTATTTTAATCGGCTGGTCGGTCTGAATAACTACATCTGCCGTTTCGATAGCCACATCACTCCCCAAACCTCCCATCGCGATACCCACATCACTCATAGCCAGCACAGGAGCATCGTTTATTCCATCTCCCACAAAAGAGACCTTATTGCCCGGATTAATAGAAAGTTCCTCAAACCGTTGTACCTTGCCTTCGGGCAACAGATCTCCGTAAGCACGGTCGATACCCAACTCTCCGGCCAACTTCGATACGATAGCTTGTTTATCACCCGAAAGCATCACGATATCCTTTATCCCGGCTTTGCGTAACTCTTCGACCGCCACTTTCGCATCCTCCTTAAGCTCATCAGCTACAACAATGTACCCGGCATACTTCCCATCTACTGCACACAAGACAGTGGTTTCGGGAATATCTGCCACTTCCGGAGGATAAGCAACATCATTGGTATCCAACAGTTTCATGTTTCCGGCGAGGATCTTCTTTCCGTCGAGTTCAGCCTCCAGACCTTGCCCCGCCACCTCTTTGACATTTACCGGTTGTGCAAAGGATATTCTTTCTTTGGGTACCGAAGAAACAATGGCTTTGGCTATCGGATGGTTGCTCTGCGTTTCCACAATAGCCACGGCATGCAACAATTCTTCTTTCGAAAAACCCTCTTCGGGAATGATATCCTGCACCTCAAATACACCTTTGGTCACCGTACCGGTCTTATCCAACACCACAGTATTGATCCTGGTAATGGCATCCAGATAATTGCCGCCTTTGAACAGAATCCCCTGACGCGATGCGGCGCCGATCCCACCGAAATATCCTAATGGTATACTGATCACCAATGCACATGGACAGGATATCACTAGAAATACCAATCCACGGTACAACCAATCATTAAACAGATACATAAACTCAGGGTCAATCAGTGACCATACCCAGGGCAATACCACAATCAGCACGGCCAACATAGTGACAACCGGGGTATAGATACGAGCGAATTTACGGATAAACTGTTCGGCCGGAGCCTTACGTTCAGTGGCATTTTGCACGAGTTCTAAAATACGTGCAAGCGCACTTTGCCCGAATGGCCTGGTTACTTTTATCCGGCAAACGCTATCCGTAGCGATCATACCCGCCAGTACCTCTTCCTCTTTTTTGATATTTCGGGGAACACTTTCACCTGTCAGCGCAGAAGTATTGAACGATGCCGAATCGGTAAGCATAATACCGTCCAACGGAACCCGTTCGCCGACTTTTACCTCGACCGTTTCACCTACACTAACCTCTTCAGACAAAACCGTCTCAATACCATTATCCCTGATCACAGATGCTTTTTCGGGACGGACATCAAGTAATGCCCCAATACTTCTCTTGGCCCGGTTGACAGCCGCTTGCTGGAATAGTTCCCCAATCGAATAAAACAACATGACCGCTACGCCCTCCGGGTACTCCCCAATAAAAAAAGCTCCGATTGTGGCAATACTCATCAAGGTGAATTCATTGAAAATATCTTTTTCCCTCATGGCCTCAAAGGCTTCTTTCAATACGGGAATACCTACCGGAAAATAGGCAATAAGGTACCACACCAATCGTACCCATTGATTTTCGAAGAAGGGAATATTCGTAGCAGACATGATTATTCCACCAATCAACAACACAAATGATATGATAGCCCTTGTAATGGGGCCTTTCTGCGAGATCTTATCTGTTTTATTGGCGCTTAAGGTGACCGGAGTTACCGAACAAGAGCCATTATTACAACAATTTGCCATAATATCGTATTTTGCTATTCAACTTTCGAAAATTGAATAATTGTCACTAAACCATTCTCTGAATTTTTTCGACTTAGTCGTAAATTTTCACCTGATGTACTTGCCAAAGTTCAGTTTTGCTATATATTTAATGCAAAAGTACAACCAATCCGGTGCAACTGGGTTGCAATCTCCCCATAGTCTTATTCGTTTTGTGACTTTTATTTGCCTAAAATAATTATCTTTGCTGATAATAAATAAAACCCATTCAATTACATTAGTCGTTTTGAGTCGTCTTCGCTCCTCGATTGTTAATTGAGTCGCCTTCGCTCCTCGGCTGTTAATTGAGTCGCCTTCGCTCCTCGATTTTCAATTCTGCGCCCGGCAAAACAACTGACGACAAACTGAAACCAAAAACAAACTTGTTTGAGTTTTGGTGAGGTGCGAAGGAAAGGGAAATTAAGATCACAGATAATTAATGAGTTCAAATCAGGAAAGCGCTTCACGATGGCTGGGTAAGAGGATTGCAGAAGCAAAAGGTGCATATATAGCTGCCTCGGCATTTACCGTTATTAGCGCAGCATCTTTTGTCGTTTTTTGCTGGTATTTGTCGGAATTCGCTGCAGCGTGGGTCGACAAGGGGATTGTACAACCCGATAGATTGCTGTATGCATCACTGTTTCTCACCGGCAGGTATGTTTTCGCCCACTTCGCCTCACAGTTCAACTACAATGCCGGCAATATAATTGTTTCCAAAATCAAGAAAAAAATATACCCTCTGTTGCTTAACAACAGTCAATTGGACTCCACCTCAAGCGCTTTATACGTTACGAGGATAAGCGACGACCTGAAGCCTTTTTACGCTTTTTTTATCCCCTACTCCGTGGCTACAGCTTTGGTCAGTACAGTGTTATTGATTGTCTGTTTCTGGATTGAAAGATGGGTGGGGATTATATTACTGGTATCGTTGCTGGTCATCCCCATGCAGATGGCGGTCATCGGCATAGGCGCTGAAGCGCTTCACAGAAAACATACCAATCTCTTCCTGAAATATTCGGCTGTGTTCTATAACCGTCTCCAAACTATTGCGGAGATCGTCAATCTTGACAACTTCAAAGCACAATACCATTTTTTATCGGGAAAGAGCAAGGAGTTGAGTAAAGCGACTACCAGTGTCATGCGGGTTGCATTTCTATCGTCCACAGCGCTGGAACTTTTCGTCACAATTGCCATTGCCGCTATTGCCATTTACCTGGGGATGAGTTTACTTGGAATTATGCCCGGTCCCAATTACGGGAAAGGTTATGATTTCGGTACTGCGCTGTTTTTGCTGACTATTACACCTTATTTTTTCTTCTATTTGCGGAAATTTGTGGGTGCTTATCACGACCGGAACAAGGCTTTGGCCTCGGCAGAACTGCTGATGCCTATACTGAACCAAGAGGCCGTCCCTCCTTTGGCCGATATAAATGAAGAGATCAATAGTTTTGAGATCAAAGGTTTGCATTTTGCTTATCCCGACTCGCCGGTCAAAGTGTTGAATAATATCAACCTGCAATTACCTGTAAAAAAAGGATTGGTATTGGTGAAAGGTATTTCGGGTTCAGGAAAATCCACCCTGCTGAAAATCTGTACAGGGAGCCTGTTCCCGCAGGAGGGTCTGGTTTCAGTCAACGGCAAGGACAATGAGTGGTCTTACCAGTGGTTAAAAGAGAACTCGTCGTATATGAACCAGTTTCCATTCATTTTCGACGGAACGCTGCGATACAACGTCTTCCTTGAGAAAGAGGCAGACAAACAGGCCTGGTATCCTGAATTCCTGGACAAGATACTTGCTAAAAAGGAGGATGGGTGGCAGACCGAATTGAGTCATAACGGAAAACAACTTTCGGGTGGAGAAAGACAACTGGTGACGCTTGCACGGATGATGTTATATCCCAGGCCGATAGCGATCATGGACGAACCGACGGCCAATTTGGATAGCGATACGATCGGGGTCATTCTTCCTCAAATTGTTAAATTGGCCGAAGAGCAGCTGGTAATTGTTGCTTCACACGAGAAAATGTTCGATGCTGTGGCTGATGTCACATTGAACTTAAACTGGGGGGAACAGATTTAATATGTCAATATGCCAATGTAGAATAATGGAACTGATGAGACAATGGGACTAATGAGAGCTGCCCGATCTCATTCAATTATGGTCAAAAAATAAATTAACCGCATGCATAAGTTTATTGTAGAACATATATTGCAGCCCTTCTCAGGCAAATGGATAAGAGGTTTTTCACTGCTGGCACTATGGACAGCGGCATTTATAGCCCTTCCGGCTATCTCGGGGTGGTTTCTGGCTATCTGTAGCGTAGCATTCATCACGGCCAGTACTACATTCTCATATCTGATTCCGTCCGCCATCATCCGTCTATTGGCGCTACTACGCACAGCGACAAGATATTTCGAGCGGATAGAAAATCACAAAACCACACTCGACGCACAACAGCGTATCCAGTTAAGGATATTCCAGGCGGTGGCTAAATTTCCCTATTTCAAGAAACAGGTCAACAATAACTCTATATTGTTGGAGAACAGTACGCAAGGTGTTGAACAGATATTAAATCATATCCTCTTATGGCTTTTACCTCTCACGGCATTGGTAGTTTCCCTTGTCGTCTACTTTGTTTTTCTTATCCTGTTCTCACAGGTCATAGCCATAGAGTTTTTGATTTCTGCTGCCATACTCCTGTTCATTGTCCCCCAACTCTTTTTCCGGAAAAACGGAAAACTCTACGAGTCACTGAAAACATATCGGGACGAAAATAACCAGGAACTTATCCAAAGTTTCCGGGGGCGGATAGAGATCTCAAAATACAATATGGAGGAGAAGGTGATCGGGCAATATGAGCAAAAATTGGAACAACTTGAACGATTGGAAAACAAACTGCAAACCAACTCATTTTATCTGCAACTAATTGCCGGACTTGGATTTAGCTATATAGCCGCTTTCCTGCTCTGGAATTCGGGTAATTACGGTATTGAGGCTTCCACCGCCATCGGGATTTTCTTTGGAATCATGGCACAAGCCGAATTATCTGAGATGCTTTTCTCGGGAAAATCGGAAAAAAGTGCGGTCAGGCAGCAGATCAGCGATGTGGAGTCGATTATCAAGCAAGGTGAACAGCCCGTTGAGACGGTACAGGTAAGTTCTGCCCTGGAAAATCTAATCCTGAATGGTGTAAGTGCGAAAATCCCCGATACGTCCGTACGTACTGCTGAAGTGTCGTTAGAGATTAAAAAGGGAGAATGGATTGCACTCTTTGGCGAAACGGGAAAAGGAAAAACTACCCTGCTAAACAGCCTTTTTTACCCTGAGTACCGGCGTAGCGGCTCATTGGCCTGGAACAGTGACAAGGAGTTGACTCATTTACCCGTGCCTGAAGCTGTCTATGTCACTCAAAAAGCCTACCTGCTTACCGGCACGTTACGTGAAAACTTCGAAGGCTATCCAGATGAAGCGATTGAACAGGTGTTGAAAACAGTCGATCTCTCAGGCTGGCGGTCATCACTTCCCGATGGTCTGGGAAGCTGGCTGGGTGAAAACGGTGAAACGTTGAGTGGCGGACAACGGAAAAAATTATTACTGGCACAGGCACTGCTCAAAGAGCCCCAGTTGTTGGTCGTCGACGAACCCACCGCCGGTATCAGTTCCGAAAACGCAATTGATATTTTCCGTAATATTAAATCACAGTACCCTGACATCACCATTCTGATGGCTACCCACCTGAAAGACTTTGAAGGGGTAGTTGATAAAGTTATAAGAATTTAATACAGAGTTTCTTTATCTATTTTCTTGTTTGTTGACTGCCTCCCAACCGTAATCAATATAATTCCATGACATGTTCCCTTCGTTATCCACCCGGACGAGCATATATCCCTCTTCTGTATCGAGTAGCGGACCTCCCCACCATCCTGCAGAAACAGCGCCACCTGTAACAAAATAAGTATTATTTACCAACAACTCTTCATGTAAATGTTGGTGTCCCTGAAGAATGACTTTTAAGTTATAATCGAGCAGGACATCCCATACCTCCTTGAAATTGGAGAACATATCCGCATCTTTGACTACGCCTTCCATAGCAGGATAATATAGCGACTGAAAAGGAACATGCGTAACAACCACCAGTGGAGTTTCCCGGGATATGGTTGTCAAATCGGATTTCAGCCATTCCATCTGCTCGGGTCCTACACAGTATTTCCTCGTTGAATCATTGATTTGTACGCTGTTTAATATCACAAAATGAATTCCCTTGTGATCAAAAGAATAATAGGTTTCACCAAAATATTTTTCAAAAAATTTAAATCCCGACACATCGGGTTCATTATTAAATGTGTAATATCTATCGTGATTACCAATGGCAAAATATGGCTTTACTCCGGACCCGGTTACAACCGATTTAAATACGCTCATGAGTGAATCGGCTCTGAATGAGTCTTGGGGCTGCAAGTGATCCAGATCTGCAAGGTCGCCGCCAAAAATCACAAAATCTATGTTTTGCGATTTTGCATGTTCCAACGCCTGTTTTAGTCCGGCAGCGCTGACATCGATATTATTGCTGTTCATATGCACATCCGTCAGAAATGCAAAACTGAACGCTACTTCTTTTTCCAAGTTGCTGTTTTCCCCTGAATTTCCTGTACAGGAAAGAAATAAAGCTATTAACGAAACGGCAATAATTAATTTCTTCATACGGTTTTCATGTTCGTTTCATACTGATTTGTTTCAATATCGCAAAGTTAGTTCAAATAAATATTATTTATACCAAAAGAGCAATCTATATGCATCAATATTTCAAGAATCCTACAAAGGAAAAACAATGAACTATTTCGTTAAGCGAATACAGAGGCAAAACTTGTTTTGACTATGTTGAGCGTAGAATTGAAAATCGAGGAGCGAAGGCGACTCAATTAACAGCCGAGGAGCGAAGGCGACTCAATTAACAGCCGAGGAGCGAAGGCGACTCAATTAACAATCGAGGAGCGAAGGCGACTCAATTAACAATCGAGGAGCGAAGGCGACTCAAAACGACTAATTCTAATAAACTATTTTATCTGTCAATATAAAAAAAGTACTTTTGTGAAAATAACACTGAGCGATGAATGGTATCCAGTGGAATCAGCTATATCAGGAATATAATCATCGTGAGAACCGGAACATCCGGCCTCGGGCAACGCCATTATAGGAGCTCCGGCTATTATATCGGAATAAAACAGGCATATTAATAATATTAAGTGAAAGAACTATTATAATTGAAGAATAATGAATATTCATTTTATACAGCACGAAGTTTTTGAAGCTCCGGGAGCCTATCTTGAATGGGCAAAACAAAAAAATCATACGATTACTTTTTCAAAGGTATATAAAAACCAACCTTTGCCTGAAACGACGGACAATATAGATTTACTGATCGTAATGGGCGGGCCTCAAAGTCCCGATACTACAAAAGAAGAATGTCCTTATTTCGACGCACAGGCTGAAAAGGCTTTGATAAAAAAAGCTGTCAATGCCGGCAAAGCAGTGATAGGGGTGTGCCTTGGTTCGCAGCTCATTGGTGATGCATTGGGTGCAGCCGTTCAACATAGCCCTGAAAAGGAAATCGGCATATTTCCCATACGACTTACAGAGGACGGATTAAAAGACAAAAAAATAAACCATTTCGGTCTAACTTTACCTGTGGGACATTGGCACAACGATATGCCCGGGCTTACACCTCAAAGTAAAGTATTGGCAACAAGCATGGGCTGTCCAAGACAGATCGTAGCATACAGCAATTTGGTGTATGGTTTTCAATGCCATATGGAATTCACACCCGAAGTTGTTGAATTACTTATTGCAGAAGAAGTTGAATTTTTAACAAACAATACAACTTACAAATACGTACAAAAGCCCAATGAAATACGAAGCTATAACTACACTGAAATGAATGACAAATTGTTTGGATTCCTTGACAAACTAGCATCTGAATTGAGAAATCATATAGAATATCTTTAAATATCTGGTATATGTCATTTTTCGATAGATTAATAATACTTATATTTGCACCCCAATTAGAATAATATCATATGCGAATTTTTCGAGTAATAGTATCCCATCTTCTTTCATTTAGTTATACATCGGATTTACAGCAATTGTCCCTTAATAGATTTTTATTAAATGTTTTCGTTATTCTGATACTACTCTTCTTTCCGGCAGTCACAAATATCTCTGCACAAAGCAACGGAGCTTCATCAACCTATCAGATAAAAGGCCGGATTATCAGTAAGACGGACAATACGCCCGTAGAATTTGCCAGTCTTGTTTTATATAATGCAAATGACAGTATACCTGTCGATTATACAGCTACCGATATCTCAGGAAATTTTAGCCTTATCCCCAAGAACAAAGGAGGGTACTTCATCGCCGTCAGCTTTATAGGATATGAACCACTCAAAACCAACACATTTGAAATTTCAACTGAAAAAAGAAAAATTATATTACCCGATATCCTATTAGAAGAGAGCGAGCAACTCTTATCTGAAGTTGTGGTAACAGGACGCAAGCGACAAGTTGTATATAAGTTGGACAAACAAGTGATAGAAGCAGCAGAATTTCTCTCAGCGGCAGGGGGTACTGCAGCAGACATTCTGATGCAGACTCCCTCAATTCGCGTAGATGCGGAAGGTGAAATAACCTTCCGGGGCAGTTCCGGGTTTAAAGTATATATCGACGGAAAGCCGGGTTCTTTGAACGGTGCCGCCGCCTTGGAACAAATCTCTGCCGGGCAGATCGATAATATTGAGGTATTGACTACCCCTTCTGCCAGAAACGATGCGGACGGTGCTGTCGGTATTATCAATATCAACACAAAGAAAAGTGATATGGAGGGATGGAGCGGAATGGTCAACCTGATGGGAAGTTCCGTTTGGTCGAGAAATATCGATTTTCTGGTGGCACTCCGCAAAAAAGATTTCCGGTGGCAATTATCAGGCGAAGCGTCACGCCGTTTTGTACTGAGTGATTACGATCAACTAAAGACAATCATCACTCCCGAATTATTGACCACAGACCATTCCACCGGCTTAAGGAAAAGACATACGGCATGGAATTACCTCACTTCGTCATTCGACTGGTTCAAAGAGAACACCACCTGGTCGGCAGGTATTACAGGAGGTTACAGGGACCGTTGGAGAGGCGGAGAGCTTCATTATGAAGACATATACGAGACTGTAGCCACAGGAGAAAAAACGTACGGATCGTTTGATGGCAAGGATTTCGTGAACCTATACGAATATCATTTACGAGGTGATTTGGGAGTGGAGCATAACTTCTCCGGAAGGGAGGGACATAAATTGACCGCCTCTTTGTATGGATTATACGAAGGGGGAGCAATGGAAAATTTCCAGACCGACCTGTGGGATATGCAGGGAAAACAGGTAAATGGTCATCGTGCATGGGAATATGAGTACCGGTTTACCGGCCAGGTAAATGCGGATTATGTCTATCCTTTTGACAATGAAACCGGAAAGTTTGAATCGGGCTATCAGTTGTTCTCTTACACCGAAGACGGAGATTATACAATCGATATGTTTGATCAGGAACAGGATGCTTTTATCAGGCGTGACGACCTATACAACAAATACCTCTTTCGCCGGGATATACACGCGATATATGCATTGATATCCGATGTACATCAACGCTTCGGATACCAGTTAGGCTTAAGGGGAGAATACACCTATCGTAAACTTGGGAATAACTTCGAATGGGCACGTCATAGTCGCCACCGTTTCGACCTCTTCCCGTCGGTACATGTTTCCTATACATTAAATGATCATTCGCAACTACGGGCAGCCTATACCCGCAGGATCACTCAACCGGAACTGTTTTACATGGAGCCCTATGTAGTATATGTTGATTATAACACTGCCCAGATGGGAAATCCCTTTATCAAGCCGGAATACACGAATTCTGTGGAAGCAGGTTATAATTATAATTTTAAGAATGGCAATACGATTTCCACCACCCTCTTCCACCGTGCCAGGAAAGATAAAATCGAACGTCTTCGTGTCCCCTACCATTCAAGTGTAACACTCGACTCGATGGCAAATGTAGGTAACGACTATTCCTCCGGTATAGAATTGGCTGCGAACCTGCAATTCAACAAATACTGGAACCTGGATGCAAATACAAGTTACTATTTCTATAGGATTAAAAACCAGTTTAAGATAGATGATGACGAAGAGAGCTGGAACTGGCAGTTATCCGTCAACAACAACTTTGATGTAGCGAAGAACACCCGTGTTCGGCTGGAAGCTTATTACGTAGGCCCAATGGTGAGTACACAAGGACGTGTAGACGGATTTTTCTACCTGAATATCGCTGCCCGTCAGCAATTCCCCAAACAGAAATTGAAGGCCAGCCTTGTAGTCAGGGATATTCTCTCCACAGCAGAGTATATCAACACGCGTTCCGGCATTGGAATGGAAACCCTCACCAAAATTTATCCGCGTTCACCCTTGTTCACCCTGACATTGACCTACACTTTCAATAATTTCAAACAACAGAGGAAAGCAGAAGGTCCAAATCACGACATGTTTGAGGGAACCAACAGGTAGATCCCGAACAGAGATACTAAAAAATACCCGGTTTTACATCTCTCATAGATGTGAAATCGGGTATTCCTATTGAAAGAGACGACAAATCCTACAAAAAAATGAGAAACATTTTTTCATCAGTTTTGTAATAAAACCGCTTCTTCTTCGACTATAAAATAAATTCAAATAGAAATGAAGAGAAACCAGGAAGAATTCCTAAAGATGCTATCCGCTTACCAAGGTATTATCCACAAGGTAAATCAGATTTATTTTAAGTCGAAAGCTGACAAAGAGGAGAATTTTCAGGAAACGGCCTACCAGCTTTGGCGTTCTTTCCATTCATTACAAAACAGAGAAAAGCCGGCTTCATGGATCTATACAGTAGCCATAAATACCTCTATTTCCAAAATCAGAAAGGACAGTCTTCTAGATTTCCGGGATTCGGTACCTGACGTCGATATGATTGATCCTTACGAACATATCGAACAGAATGAAAATTATCAAAGACTGATAGATGCCCTCTACGAATTGAACGAAATAGACCGATCCATTATGCTACTTTATATGGAGGAATATAATTATCATGAGATCGCCGAAATTGTTGGAATGAACAGTTCTAACATCGGCGTCAAGGTTCATCGACTCAAAAATCAATTACAGAAACATTTTAATAGCAATATCAATGGAAACAAATGACATTAAAAATATCTGGAAAGAAGGAATAGAGGAAAATATTAAACCCTATTCCAATTCAAAATTGAATAAAATAGTTATCAAGTCCGCACAAAGCTCAATGAAAGCAATCTATTCGGGAACTTTCCGACTTATTATCATTGGAGTAGCGATACTCATTATTGTAATATTGGTTTGGGGTAATAGAAGCAAAGAAGTAATGCTCGTCGATTTCTGTGCATTGATCATAGTATCTGTATCCTATTTTTTTTGGGAGCGTTCTGCATATAAAATGCAAAAATACAGTTACGGTATACCTGTGAAAGAATGGTTGGAATATCGAATAAGAGAAGTTGAGAAAAGTGTCAATTTTTATACTAAATATGATTTGCTCATATATGGCTTTTCTTTCCTTTGCGCAATAGGTTTCTATATCTTATATCAGGTAGTTGGAAAAATAACTCCGAGTTTATTAACTCTCTTTATTATTCCCATCGGTCTTGTCATTTACTTTTTGATAATAAGACGTTTTTTGAGCCGGAATTACAAAAAAACCCTCGATGAATTAAAAGAGCTATATACACAATTTGAAGAATCAGAAAATGAACGATTATTTGAAAGAGTTGGCAGAGTTGGCGGAAATAAACGAATCTGTTCGAAAGACCTACTATAAAGGAAATCAAAGGATTGATGAGACAACACCTAAATATGCTTTGCTCGGAACTCATGTGAGGCGAAGAACCTTTATATGCAACGCCTTGTCTTTCGGTATTCCTGCACAGGTTGTAATGAAATGGACTGGGCATAGCGACTATAAAGCCATGAAACCCTATATTGACATTGCCGATGACATTAGAGCAAATGCAATGGATAAATTCAATCAGTTATAAAAAAACAGACTATCTTTGTATCTCAACAATTATCAACAACTATATGAGCGACAGAAATATAGAACTTCGGAAAGATTTCATTTCCGATATAAAACAAATCATATCGTCCGCAAGAACATCTGCAATAAGAAGCGTTGACTTTGAGCGAGTGAGAATGTATTGGAGATTAGGCGAACGTATTTTTGTCGAAGAGCAAGAAGGAAAAGAGCGTGCCGAATATGGAAGTTTTCTAATACACAACCTGTCAGCAAGTATAGAACCTGAATTTGGAAGTGGTTTTTCGTATCGCCAATTAGCATTTTGCAGACAGTTCTACCGAACTTATCCAAATATGAACGCACTGCGTTCACAATTTAATTGGTCGCAATATCGTCTTTTGATTCAGATTGATAATGAAGACAAAAGAGAATATTATGAATTAGAATCCGCAAACAATGGATGGACAGGGCGTGAACTAGAAAGGCAAATAAATTCAGGCTTGTACGAAAGGTTGCTGTTAAGTAATGACAAAGAAGCGGTTTTAGCAATTGCACGAAAACAAAGAACTGCGGAACTACCAACGGAAATCATAAAAGACCCGATGGTATTAGAGTTTTTAGGTTTGAAGCGTGATGCCACATATTACGAAAAAGATTTGGAGAGTGCATTGATAACCAATCTGCAATCGTTTCTTTTGGAGTTGGGCAATGGATTTTCATTTGTTGCACGGCAAAAGCGAATCTTACTGGAGGATGATGAATTCTTTATTGATTTGGTTTTTTATAATCGTTTGTTGCGCTCATTTGTAATTTTCGAAATAAAAACACATAAAATTACACATGCCGACATCGGACAACTGCAAATGTATGTGAATTATTACAACAGATACGAGAAAACAGCAGACGAGAATCCAACCATTGGCGTTTTGCTTTGTGCTGACAAAAATAACGCAGTAGTTAAATATTCTTTACCAGAGGAGAATAAAACAATAATGGCAAGTAAATACCAGCTCTATTTACCAACAGAAAAACAATTATTGACGGAATTGAAACGAGAAATAAAAGAGTTAGACGAAAATGCAAACTCCTAACGAACATGTTTCCCTACTCACCGACCTACTTCCCCGATACAGGTCAGTTAATATACTATACCAAGAAGCCGTAAATAAGTCCGTATTGAGTTTCGATACACAATGTAGCATCACAGATTTCTATCGTGACTTCAATGATATACAGATATTTGAAAAAATCATTCTAAACTTTTATCTTTCAACGGATAAAGAAAAACAAGGACAGATTATCTCTAATTTGCGAACGGAAATAAGTAAGAATCTTGAATTCTATTCCGCAAATAAGGACTTCTTTGATAAAGTGGATATTATCAAAGTTTGTTCAAGTAGGCGTAAGCCACTTAATATCGAAATAGACGGACAGCTAAAGAATACCAATAAACTATGGAAGGAGCTTACGCAAGTCAGGAACTCTTTGGAGTCGGCAAGCTGGCAAGACGATAAAATGGCAACACAACGCTTAACCAAAGATGAAGAACGGCTTGAACAAGCCTATAAAAAGGAGCAAGAGAAATTGAGTGTTTTTTATGAGCAACAGAAAGAATCTGATAATCATGCATCCAAATACCTTGAAAATGTATTTGGAAGGATTTACGAATTAGGGTACACCTTTATCTCCCTGTTGGATAACTATTTTCCTATTGAAAAAGAAAATACACCTACATCTGAATCTATTACCAAAATATCAGAGCCGGAACAAGAACTACAAACCGAGATAGAACCAGATATGATTTTCAGGACAGACAAATATGAGAATCTGCTTATTTTAGAACAAAAACTTATCCCCGACAAATACCTGAACACTGAACTTCACTGGATCTCTACGCATAATAATGGGAAGCCGGATATAAAAAGACTTGTCACATTTCTTGTTGCCCTGATGGACAACAAATATTTTCTACCCGGAAAAGACCCGAAGATAAGATCATTCTTCGAATCTCGTTATCATATCTCAATAGGTCAGAATTTTGAAGAATGCAGAAGAGAAAAATTTATCGATACCTACAAAATAGTATTCAACGAATACAAATTCTAAAAAAATGAATAACATGAAAATCAGGACAGTCATATTATGGACAATCGTATTGGTAGCAATCGAGCAAGTTATTAAATTGGTAATTAGCACAAACTATCGGGATATAAATTTTGAAATTATACCGTCTTTATTAGAGTTTAAACCAACACTCAACGATAAATCCTTTTATTGGCTTAGCTTAATGAATATTAATGTAGGACGTTGGGCACGTTTAGCAACAGGCATTATATTTTTCGGTGTATTATGTCTTTTTTATCTTTATATGAAGGCCATATCAAAGAAAGGGAAATTGCTTGATACAGCGTTTATATTTGGTTTTGCAGGATTACTATGCTCTTTATCCGACAATATCTTTTTTGGTGGAAGCTGGGATTATGTATATCTAAAACCATTGTTTGTTTTTGATTTGAAAGATTTATATCTGAATTGTTTTGTTATTTTGGTTCTTATATTTTTTCATAAAAATAAGGCAGAAATAAATAATGTAAAAACAAAAAATATTGTCTCATTTGCAAAGAGTAAATTAAAACGGAACTAATAACGAAAAAAATACACAGAAATAGGCTTGTTAGAAAGTCTATGATTATCCGTTTTATCCCCATCGACTACGACCGTACTACGAAATCGTATCAGAAAGTATAATCGTAAATCATTCATTATCATAAGACTGATTTTCATCCAACGACGATATCAGTCCTCCCCTCAGATTCAATTTATCTTCGTGGCATCGCATGATGATATTGATATTGGTGTGCTCTAACATTTTGGAAACACTTTCAATAGAAACTCCTTTTGTTAGAGTAAAAGTGGCAAATGTATGCCTTGCAAGATGGAATGTTAATTCTTTATCGATACCGCATATAACCCCAATTTCCTTAAGATATCCATTCATCTTTTGGTTACTCAAGACAGGCAGAACTTTATCATCAGGTAAAGTACTATCATATTTGTCAAGAATTTGTTTAGGTATATCCAACAGAGGTATATTAAAGTTCACACCGGTTTTTTCACCTTTTCCCATAATCCACAATTTTTCATCGAATGATGTGCGGATATTGGATTTACACAAATTCTTGACATCTATGTATGCAAGTCCTGTAAAACAACTGAAAATAAATATATCCCTTACACGTTCCAGTCGTTCTGTGGAGAACTTCTTCTTCATTATAATATATATTTCCTGTTGAGTCAAATACCCCCTACCAACTTTCTTAATACGGATTTTATAATTCGCAAAGGGATCGGCAGTTATCCAGCCGTTATTTTTAGCGATAATCACAATACGCTTGAAAAATTGCATAAATTTAGCAGTTGTGTTTGAATTACATCCACAAGAGATTAACAGGAAAACCTCAAAACCAGTAAGAAAATGATTCTTCCCTTTTTCCGGTGTAACGTTTACCTCTTTTAAAAGAATCTCATTATAAATATTGAATAAAGTTGTTTTTAATCTTATCAATTACAGAATTGATTTCAACAACCTCACTGGTACGTCCAATAGCCCATCCTGCCTGAACACTCCAGATTGCAGGATCAATCTCTTTTTTTATTCCAAAACGAACTTCCTTTTTATTAATCGTAATTCGACAAAAAATTGGCACGCTCCCATTAGCTTTTTGTTTGTCTCTTTTCAGGAAAAAGAGCACTCTAAATGTACTTCTTATAACTCAAATTTTAATGTGTAAAACTAATTTAACTTTCTCAATTTGAGCATCATGAGAGTACGTCAATAATGGACAGCATAACGCCAATTTCAGACAAATCGTACCCCTTTTCAAAACAACCGGTAGGGGTACGATTTAGAGCGCAAATTATATCCTTTTCTGTCTTAGTATTGACTATTAGACCTTACAAAAAGAAATAAAAAAAACCTACAAGTTATTGAACCTGTAGGTTTTGTCTGATTTTTGTCGCCTTTTGGCTTTATCTTTCAGCGGAGAGAGAGGGATTCGAACCCCCGGAAGCTCTCACTTCAACGGTTTTCAAGACCGCCGCGATCGACCACTCTGCCATCTCTCCTTGCAATTTTCTCTGAAAATGCGAGTGCAAAGGTATAACTATTTTTGGAAAGAAAAAATAGCTATGTCACATTATTTTTCACTGATTTCGAAAAAATCAATTATTCATTGTATCTTTGTGTAAACTATCAATGAGTCATGTTATTTACCGAACTTCCCCTTTGCGATACCCTGCAGGAAGGCCTGCAGGCGATGAACTTCAGAGAGACTACCCCGATACAGGAACAAGCTATTCCCGTCATACTTGAAAAAAAGGATGTAATTGCCTGCGCCCAGACCGGTACAGGAAAGACGGCAGCTTTTCTGCTGCCTTTGCTGAATAACCTGCAGACTGACGCACACGATGAAGGGAAGATCAATGCCATCGTGATGGCTCCGACACGAGAACTGGCCCAACAGATTGACCAGCAGATGGAGGGTTTCTCCTATTTCACACCTTTCTCTTCGGTCGCAGTGTATGGTGGTAACGACGGAGAGGCGTGGGATATACAGAAAAGAGGATTGATGAGCGGTGCCGATGTGGTAATCGCTACGCCGGGAAGGCTTCTGTCGCATATCAATCTCTATAATATCGATTTTTCGGGAGTGAAGTACTTTATCCTGGATGAGGCGGACAGGATGCTGGACATGGGATTCCATGACGATATCATGAAGATTGAAAAGTTACTTCCCAAAGAACGGCAGACCATCATGTTCTCGGCTACCATGCCGCCCAAGATACAGCAACTGGCAAAGAGCATCCTGCGCAATCCGGTGGACATCACCATTGCCATTTCCCGTCCGCCTGAAACAATCCTGCAATCGGCCTACATCTGCCATGAGGCACAGAAGATCAATATTGTCAAATATCTCTTCAAAGAGAAAGCGCCCAATAAGGTAATTCTCTTTTCCGGTTCAAAACAGAAAGTGAAAGAGATTGCCAAGATATTAACACATATGGGACTATCGGCAGGAGAGATGCACTCCGATCTCGATCAGTCTCAGCGCAATCATGTGATGCATGAGTTCAAAAATGAACGGGTGAATATCCTGGTGGCGACTGATATTGTTGCCCGCGGCATCGACATTGATGATATCACTTTGGTAATCAACTTTGATGTACCTTACGACGCGGAAGATTATGTACACCGTATCGGTCGTACGGCCCGCGCCGGCGATTCGGGCATGGCCATCACCTTTGTATCGCCCGAAGAGCAGTACCGTTTTTCCAAAATCGAAGAGTTTCTGGGAAAAAAGATATACCGGATTCCTGTTCCTTCGGAATTGGGGGAAACACCGGAATATAACCCTGTCCGTGATAACAGAAGAGGAGGCGGATCCTCTCGTTCAGCAAAAGGAAGCGGGAAAAAGGGAACAGGTTCAGGTAAGAAAGGTGAAAAATTATCGGGAGAAAAAACTGAGAAATCAGGAGACTCCGGAAATACGGAAAAACCAGAAAATTCAAGAGGATCTGGGAAAAGTAACAAATCACATCCGGATCGGAATGTCCGGAAAGAGGGCGGAACACCTCGCCCGGAGAGACAAACTCCGGAAAATGAAGCATTACATCCCAAAGGCAATTCACAACCAAACGAGGCTCCTCACACCGAGAGAAACCTGAAAGAAGGACAAGCATCCCAAAAACAAGGCACACAAAAGAAACAGCGTGGACCTAAAAGGGAAGGAATCCCACAACAACAGAGGGTGTCCGGAGAAAGAGAGCAGGGATCATCCCGTGAACAAAGTAACTCAGAAAAACCCCATAAACAAAGGACACTACGGAATTCCGATTCTCCGGCAACAGATACTTCCAGGAAAAGTCCATCTACGAGGAACTTCTCAGAAACAAAACGAGTTTCGACACCCTCAAAAGCTGATGTAGCGCCGGAACAGGCTACTGATGGAAAGAAATCAAAAAGGTGGAGTTGGTGGCCATTTGGGAAGAAATGATCGGGATAATACTGATCACACCGCTTTCTGCTCCAGTTGGATGATCTTCATTCCCCGAAGGATGGCCTCTTCGTTCATGGGTAAAAGTTTATGATGACGCTCCGGAAGAGATTTTTTCAGTCCCAGCATCACATGTTCAACATCCACCATAGGTGAAATCTTGAGAAGACCTCCCAGAACAATCATATTGAATACTTTGGTATTATTCATCTTCATCGACTCGTCCATCGCGTTGATACGGTATACATTGATATCCCTCCGTTCTACTTTCTTATGAATACCATATCCATCATAGATCAGCGTCCCACCCGGTTTTACTCTTCCTTCAAATTTTTCGAGTGAGGGTTGGTTTAATACTATTGCAATATCGTACTGGTTCACCACAGGCGAACTGATGGGTTCATCGGAAATGATGACCGTAACATTGGCTGTGCCGCCCCGTTGTTCCGGACCGTAAGCCGGAAACCATGATACTTCTTTATCCTCCATGATTCCCGAATAGGCGAGAATCTTCCCCATCGAGAGCACACCCTGCCCTCCAAAACCTGAAATGACTATCTCCTGTAACATTATATATCTTTACTTTAGATGTTTTTCAAATCACCAATGGGGTATACCGGAAACATATTTTCCACCATCCAATCGTTAGCAGCTGCAGGTGTCATTTTCCACCCGGCATTACAGGTAGAAACCACTTCTACGATAGAGGTTCCTTTTCCTGCCATGGAATTTTCAAAAGCTAGTTTGATCATCCGTCTTGTTTTTTTTACCGCTGCTGCCGTATGTACACTCACGCGGGTGGCAAGACAAACACCATCGAGTAGTGCCAGCAGATCGAGTATCTTCAGAGGACCACCCATAGTTTGCACATCGCGTCCGTCGGGGCTGGTCGATGTAACCATATTGCTTAAAGTAGTGGGAGCCATCTGTCCACCGGTCATCCCGTAAATACCGTTATTGATAAAGACTATGGCTATATTTTCACCACGGTTGGCTGCATGGATAGTCTCTGCCGTCCCGATCGCGGCCAAGTCCCCATCACCCTGGTAAGTAAATACCATTCTGTCGGGCAACAACCTCTTAACAGCCGTGGCCACCGCGGGAGCACGCCCGTGGGCTGCTTCCTGCCAGTCGATATCGAGATATTTATAGGCAAAAACAGCACACCCTACAGGTGCGACACCGATGGTCTTCTCCTGTAAGCCTAATTCCTTGATCACCTCCGCAACCACTTTATGCACTACTCCGTGGGAACATCCCGGGCAATAATGCATATGATTATCGTTCATCAATTCCGGTTTTGCATAGACCAGGTTTTCAGGACTTACTATATCGCTTGCATTCATACGATTAATTTATTTTTTCTTGTTGGTGTATGGAACTTTTTCGTTAAACGGGAGCAGAGTAAATTTATTTACTTTGCCGAGTGTAGAAAAAATCTAACTTTAGTGAACTCACTTTTTACTGAATCTAAATATCAGATAAAACAGGATGGCTGCTCCACCAAAATACCAGGTAAGTTTCATATCCTGGTTAGAGGAGAAATAGACTATTATTGTCCCCACAAAGGCAAGCATAAACAATACCATGAATATATTTCTTATTTTGGGATCCATATCTCTTTTTTTCTATTTGACCACTTTTTCTTTTAACGCATCGAGTACTCCATCGGGTGTAGGCACAATTCCTCCCAGGCGTCCATAGTGCTCCACCGGAACTTTTCCATTCACCGCCAGACGCACATCTTCCACCATCTGGCCTGCATTGAGTTCTACAGTAAGCATCCCTTTCACTTTATCTGCATAACTATGCAGTATCTTACCGGGGAAGGGCCACAGAGTAATGGGTCTGAGAAGTCCGACTTTGATTCCTTCTTCCCGCGCCATTTCAATCGTCTTCAGACAGATGCGTGCTGCGGATCCGAAAGCGACCAACAGGTAGTCGGCATCGTCGCATTTCACCTCTTCATACAGCACTTCATTCTCTTCCACGACACGGTATTTCGCCTGGAACCGTTCGTTATTCTTTTCCATCAGTGCCGAATCGAGTTCAAGGGATGTGATGATATTAGGTTCCCTGTCCGGTGTTTTTCCGAGGGTTGCCCATGGACATTGGGATCTGACCTCTTCATCGGTCCGTCTGCGCCGGAATTCAGGAAGCCTCACCTTCTCCATCATCTGTCCGATCACACCATCGGTCAGTATCATGGCCGGATTGCGGTATTTAAACGCCAGTTCGAAACCGAGCGCTACGAAATCAGCCATCTCCTGCACAGAGTTGGGGGCAAGGGTAATTAACTTGTAATCTCCATGTCCACCCCCTTTCACCGTCTGGAAATAGTCGGCCTGTGATGGCTGGATCGTCCCCAGACCGGGACCGCCTCGTTGTACATTCACGATGAGACAGGGTAACTCTGCTCCCGCCATATAGGAGATACCTTCCTGCTTCAAGCTGATACCCGGACTGGAAGAGCTGGTCATAGAATATTTACCGCAGGCAGCTCCACCATACACCATATTGATAGCAGCCACCTCACTTTCGGCCTGTAGTACCACCATTCCTGTCGTTTTCCAGGGAGCTGCTTCCATGAGTGTCTCTATTATTTCCGACTGAGGGGTGATAGGATAACCGAAATAACCATCTACCCCATAGCGTATAGCAGCATGGGCAATGGCTTCGTTTCCTTTCATCAAAGAAATTTCTTCTGACATAATATTAGTTTTGTTACTGTTCTCTTTCGGAAAATGATCACACCATCTTCTTCCGATAGACTGTAATACATCCTTCCGGACATACAAATCCACAGTTCGCGCATCCGATACAATCATCGGGACTCTTCATATAGGCATAATGATATCCGCGGTCATTCACTTCGCGCGGCTGTAAATCTAATGTATCGGTAGGACACGATACAACGCAGAGATTACAACCCTTACAGCGACCCGTATTCACCTCCACATAACCCTTGACTTTTCCCATTATTAGATGTGGTTTTTTAATTGTCTGTTACAAAAGTAACAGTTGTTTTCAAACAACTCAATTTTTCTATGTTAATTTTTCATCTTATGTTAATAGTTTATTCGGGTAACTAAAGGCCTCCGCTTTAGTTGCCCTGATGATGCAAAAGTTTCTATTGATGAGTCTTGTGGATACTTCTGCTCAGCAGGGCGTAAATTTCCCTCTTCTGAGGGTCATTTAACAGCTCCTGATGTTTCCGGATCACTTTTTCATCGAACCGGACAGCAGGGCCTGTTTGTGCTGTATGGGGATCCATCTTCGTCGCTTTGGCAGCTGTTTCAGTGATCAAAGGGTTCAACAAATGATATGAAATTCCCTCTTCAACCATTATTTCTGATGCAAGCGCATACATGTGATTGGTAAAGTTACAGGCAAAAACGGCTGCAAGGTGAAGGAAACGCCGTTTATCGCCGGAAAGCAGATGGACGTTTCCGGATATCGTTCCAGCCAATTCCTTCAATAGAGCAATTGTCTCTTCACTCTCCCCCTCTATAAAGAGTGGAATATCCCTAAAATTCAATACTCTGTCCCTGCTGAATGTCTGTAACGGATAAAGCACTCCCCTTTCCTTATGCGGGGAAAGTACCGAGACAGGGATACTTCCCGCCGTATGTGCCCATACACCTGTAGTCGGCGGCATTTGAGATACGATATCCGGCAGGGCATCATCCTTTACTGAAAAAATATAAAGCCCGGCAGAGCAATGGATAGCATCCAAGCCACTGATCGGCTCGGCCCCAACCTTAGAGGCAAGCTGTTCCGCATTCTTTATAGTTCGACTATACACCTGTACAATCTTGTGACCCGCTCTATTTAGCGCCATGGCCATATGGGTAGCCACATTACCTGATCCCAGGACTACAATCTCCATAACACGAATGAATTACATTTATCGATAACTTCCATTCATCCCTGCCATCTTAATTCCTACTCTTTCCACCCCACGTAACAACTCTTCCTCCATTCCGTGGCGGATTACAAGTTGGTAGTTACAGGCCGAATCCCGTGGAATGAAACTACGGTAAGGCAAAGACAACTGGTTCAACCCTCCGACGCTACCTCCCAGCCATTTCCCATGTTCATCGGCTAAGATACAACGAAGGGTATCGGTATGGAAAAGAGAATCCGTCAGGTTGTGATCTATAAATAACCAGAGATCCCGGTAAAGGTAACTGCGATTGGTCGTCAGCTCCACCGTCACATTATATTCCACAGCGGGAGGAGGCAGCAATGAGTCAATCTTAAAAAAAAGCACAGAGTCACGATACCACTTTCCGTCTTCAATATGGTGAAACCGGGAATAGGCCTCTCCTCCCGAACAGGAGACAAAAATAGCAAGAAGAAGGCCGGCAAATAGTATAAAGATATTACTCTTTGTCCTCACCCGGAGATTTTCTGTTTCTGGGTTTTCTGTTTTCTGAAAAATTATCGGGGCGTTTTTTCCGGGGCTTCCTTCTTCTCCTACCCTGGTTTTCACCCTGGCCATCGAAACGGGTAATGCTCTGGTCTCCGAGAATATCTCCGGGATACGCTCCATTATTACCGGATTTTTCCTCGGTTTCCACAGTCAGTTTGAGCGGTTTTTCCCCTTTCTTATTCATTTTAATGATTTCAAACACACGATCCTTGTCAATAGTCACTAAATTGGCGGCATTGTACTTATCTGACGAATAGGTGATCTTACCGGCGAAGACATCGGTTTTGAAATGGTAATAGCTGGCATCTTTTGTTTCCAGCACGATCTCACGCGAAGGTAATGCACGTTGTGCCTCCACATAAGCATCCACTTCATAGTTCATGCAACACTTCAGTTTTCCGCACTGCCCTGCCAGTTTCTGGGGATTGATAGATATATCCTGGCATCTGGCAGCAGAGGTAGAGACCGATACGAAACTCGACATCCAGCGACTGCAACACATCTCGCGCCCGCACGGACCGATTCCGCCGATACGACCGGCTTCCTGACGTGCGCCTATCTGTTTCATCTCAATTTTCACTCTGAATTCCGCAGCCAACACTTTGATAAGTTGGCGGAAATCTACTCTCTCATCGGCAATATAATAGAAAATGGCTTTGTTCCCGTCGCCCTGGTATTCCACATCACCGATTTTCATCTTCAACCCCAGTTCTTCGGCGATTTCCCTGGAGCGTATCATGGTAGACTGTTCTCGTGCTTTTGCCTGCTCATATTTCTCCAGATCGGCGGGACGAGCTATCCTGTAAACCCGTTTCAGTCCCCCGTTGACATCATCCCTGAAGTTGTTTTTCTTCATCTGCAACTCGACCAGCTTTCCGGTCAGTGTCACAGTACCAATATCGTGTCCGGGTAAGGCTTCTACAGCCACTACATCACCCTGTTCGAGTTGAAGGTCATTACTGTTGATATAATAACCTTTACGAGTATTTTTAAACTGCACCTCCACCATCTTTGTGGCCTTTTGCAGTTCGGGAAAATCGTGTAACCAGTCGTAAACGTGAAGTTTGTTATTGTGACGGGTACATCCCCGGCAACTCTTTGTATTTCGTATAGTAGTAGCACTCAATGGCGCTATATCCGCTAATCTGTCTGCTAATTGTTCTTTGTCCATATATATAAACCGCCTTGTTTTTCCTGGCGGGAGAATTAAATTTGAATGGATCAGGGATCGACGCAATAAAAATTTGCGCTGCTAATTCCTAAATCTAAAAACTAAAATCCTAAATCTGAACGCAAGTTACAAAATTATTTTCTTAAAAACATCGTCACTTTCAGACAAAGATCAAGGAAAATAATTTTAGCATTGCCATTTTGTTCTATCTGGCGGTAAGCAAGAGAAAACTCCTCACTCAAAGATTCTATATTTTTTTCGTTGATGAAAGGGGCAAACCGCTCGCCGAACTGCCACTCGTCATTGTTCAGGTATACCATTCCCGGTTCATGAAGATTACTCACAAAATATTCCCTGAACAGTCTCAACGAATAGAGCAGGAAGCTTTTCTGCATTTCCCGGCCGATCCCGGCAATCTCAAAAGCAATCTCTTTAATGGCCTTAATTTTGCCGGAGAAAGCGTTGCGCATCATCTGCCTGAATAGTTCAAAAAAGTATTCGGTATGTTCGGATGCCTGTATTATTTCGATAGCTTTGGTGAAACTACCATTGGCTATATGCGCCGTTGAGCGAGCTTTTTCATTGTCCAATCCGAATTTCTGTTGCAATGCCACCACCATCTCATCTTTTTCTATGGCACGGATATGCAGCGGCTGGCAGCGCGACCAGATGGTCTGTAGTACATTTTCCCTATCCTCTGAAACCAAAAGGAAAATTGTATACTCGGGTGGTTCCTCAACCAGCTTCAGCAACTTATTGGCACACGCCTCATGCATTTTCTCCGGTAGCCATATGACCATGATCTTGTATGGTGCCTCATATACTTTAAGATTGAGTTTGCGGATGATCTCATCGCTCTCTTTGGAATAGATAATTCCCTGCGCATTTTGAGCATCAATAAAGTTGAGCCAGTCGTTCAGATTGAAATAGCGATGCTCCGACAGGAATTCCCTCCATTGAGGCAGGTACTGGTCACTCACTTTTGATTTCACTACGGGAAATACAAAGTGCAGGTCGGGATGTGCCAGTTTATCAAATTTATGGCACGACGGACATTCACCACAAGCATCTTCGGCACCCCGGTTGCTGCAATTCAGATATCTGGCGTAAGCGATGGCCAAGGGCAACTTCCCCACTCCTTCCGGTCCGTAAAAGATACGGGCATGAGGAATAAATCCCTTCCTCACCGAATTGATCAGGTGTTCTTTTACATCGTGGAGCCCTATGACATCGCGAAAATACATCAGTATATCTCCTTTGCTACCCTACGTACGCTCTCTGTTGCCATCAATGAATAGAAATGAATGCTGGGAACCTGATTGCGGATCAGCTCCTTACACTGCGTAATACACCATTCCACACCTACCTCTTTTGCCTCATCATCATCTTTACACTTACGAAGCGCTACAGCCAGTTCTTCGGGAATATCAGAACGGAAGATACGGGGCAGTGCCGTAAGTTGATTCTTCAGATGGATTGGTTTGATCCCGGGAACAATAGGTACATTGATCCCTACTTCACGACAGCGTTTCACGAAGTCAAAGTATTTGCTATTATCGAAAAACATCTGAGTCACAAGATATTCGGCACCATTATCCACCTTCATCTTGGTATAATAGATCTCCGACTCCATATTGGGCGACTCCTCATGTTTTTCGGGATAGCAGGCCATACCATAAGAGAAAGGCTCTTCAGGGGGAGTGAACGAGGATCCGTCAAATGTAATCCCTTCATTGAAGTTATTCACCTGCTCCTGAAGACCGGTAGCATGTTGATGGCAGTCCATTTTCCGCTGTTCTGCATCCAGTTTTTTTGTATCACCCCTAAGTAACAGTAAATCGGTAACTCCCAAAAAGGAGAGGTCGATCAATGCATATTCGGTCTCTTCTCTCGAAAACCCCTGGGAGATGATATGAGGCACTGCCCGTATCCCGTATTTGTTTTGTATTGCTGCAGCGATAGCTACTGATCCGGGACGTCTCCGTACATTCACTTTCCGGTAAGTACCGTTCTCATCTTCCTTATAAATACTTTCACTGTGGTGTGTAGTTATATTGATATATTTTGGGTCGAACTCCTTCAGGCGGTCGATAGCATTGTACACCTGCTGAATACTGTTTCCCTTTAACGGGGGCAATAGTTCGAACGAAAAAGCAGTCTTCCCTGTATTGTTAATTAATTCCGAAACCCTCATCTTACATTGATTTGATGATCCCGACAAGCCGGGACTAGTTATGATGATTTTTTGATTGTTTACCACTAAATCATCCGAAAGCACTAATTAAAAATAGCCCTTACCACATCCATTCCGTTTGCATACAGCACCAATCCTAAAAGCAGAATCATACCTGCCACCTGGGCATACTCCATAAATTTCTCGTTGGGCTTCCGCCGGGTGATCACCTCATAAATAAGGAACATCACATGGCCTCCGTCGAGTGCCGGAATAGGCAGTATATTCATAAAGGCAAGGATCACCGACAGGAAGGCGGTCATCATCCAGAATGCCTGCCAGTTCCACTGTGCAGGGAAGAGGTTTCCGATCGCTCCGAATCCGCCTAAAGAAGAAGCACCCGCTTTAGTGAACACATATTTGAACTGTGCCACGTAATCCTTCAATGTCTGTATACCCAATCTGACTCCTGCCGGGAATGACTCGAAGAAACCATATTCAATTGTAACGGTCTGATAAACCTGTCCCAGCCCCATTGGATAAAAACCTAATTTGCCAGCAGAGTCTACTTCTATGGTTGTTGTCTGTAACGACCCGTTCCGATAATAATCGAGCGTAACCTGTTGGTTGCGATTGTCGTCAAGGGCCTCCCGCAGGTCACTGAAAACCGGTGTAGCCATACCGTTCACTCCCACAATACTGTCACCGGTAGCCAGTCCCGCCCGGTCGGCAGCACTTCCCTCCATTGTCTGGTACACAACGGCAGGTATCCTCTCAACGGCAAATCCTTCTTTATCTTTCAGCAGGTTTTCCATCAATCCTTCCTGCATGGCCAGTTGCACTTCCTCACCATTACGCAATACCGTCACCTTTTCTGCATTGGCTACATCCAGCAACGTGCGAACCCCGAAGCGATCCAACTCTTTATTATCGGCCCTGAGCAAAATATCCCCGTCCTGAAATCCGGCCCGGTGTGCCGCCTGGCTGAATTCCATCCCTTGAGTCACATTTTTCAGGGGAAGATAGGTATCATTCCAGGTAAAGAGCACCATAGAGTAGATAAAAAATGCCAGCAACAGGTTGAAAACTACACCTGCAACCATAACCAATAGTCGTTGTCCGGCAGGTTTGGAACGAAACTCCCATGGTTGCGGGGGTTGCGACATCTGCTCCTTGTCCATCGACTCATCGATCATTCCCGCTATTTTCACATAACCGCCCAGCGGCAACCAACCAATACCATATTCCGTATGGCTGTTCTTTGGTTTGTAACGGAAGAGCGCGAACCATGCATCAAAAAAAAGATAGAACTTCTCTACCCTGATCTTGAACATCCTCGCAAAAATATAATGCCCGAACTCGTGTACAACCACCAATATAGACAAACTCAAGATGAGTTGTAACGCCTTAATTAAAAATGTCTCCATTCAGTTATTATTGCACACACCTTACCGGTGGTGCTACTTTTATCAATTAGTAAATTCAATTATTTGTTCTCTTGTTATTACTCTTGCTTCTGCATCGCTTTGCAAATAGTCACTTAACGACGGTGATTGCACGAACGATACTTTCTGCATGGTTTTTTCTATCAAATGGCTCATTTGCATATAGCCTATTTTTTCCTGTAAGAACAGTTCCACCGCCACTTCGTTAGCAGCGTTCAGTATACAGGGCATATTCCCGCCTGCTGCAATCGCCTCATAAGCAAACAAAAGACCGGGGAATCTATCCGTGTCGGGCGCTTCAAATGTCAGCTGCGACAATTCGAGGAAGTCCAGCGGCCTGACATCCGACCTGAGCCTGGCCGGAAACGAAAAGGCGTACTGGATAGGCATACGCATATCGGGATCTCCCAACTGGGCTATCACAGAGCGGTCTTCGAATTGTACCATAGAGTGAATGATAGACTGGGGATGTATGAGTACTTCAATCTGAGACGGTTCCACCCCAAACAACCATTTGGCCTCGATCACCTCTAACCCTTTGTTGATAAGGGTAGATGAGTCGATGGTCACTTTTTCACCCATACTCCAGTTAGGATGAGCCAGCGCTTCTTTCCTGGTCACATATAGCAACCGCTCTTTTGAGAAAGTGCGGAAAGGTCCTCCCGAAGCGGTAAGCAATATTTTTTCGATTCTGTTATCACCCTCACCGTTCAAACACTGAAAAATAGCTGAATGTTCCGAATCTACCGGCAGGATAGGTGTTCTATGCTTTAGTGCCAACGAAGTGATCAATTCTCCGGCTACGACCAATGTCTCCTTATTGGCCAGAGCAATGGTCTTTCCGGCTTTTATCGCATTTATTGTAGGCTGCAGACCCGAAAAACCGACCATAGCTGTAAGTACCATATCGACCGGTTCATCCTGCACCACCTGCTCGATGGCCTTGCTTCCACACCATACCTTAATGGGCAGGTCACTCAACGCATCTTTCAATTGATCATATTTCGATTCGTTGGCAATCACCACTACTTCGGGGAGATAAATCTTAGCCTGCTCTATAAGTAATTCAACCCGGTTATTGGCAACCAGCGCATAAGCTCCAAACCGGTCCGGGTGACGGGAGATAACTTCCAACGCCTGCGTGCCGATTGAACCTGTTGAACCTAAAATGGCAATATTTCGTTTTCCATCTTCCATATCGGGATTGCTTATCTACTATAAAGCCTGCAAAGATAATAAAAATTTGGTGTGGTTTTTTCCCTAATCTGCGGAAGAGCCACGATTATTAGCAGCTTTCCGGATTCACTCTTCAATCAGTCCATCCGGAAGAAACATCTCTATCAGATTCTCCTCTTCATCAATAGCTTCTATGAAATCCTCGGTAGCCGGGATCAGATATTCCTTTTGATCATTTTTCACCACGAAGAGTACATTCATGGTGGAATTGTCCACTTCTTCTATAATACCCAGCCGCTTTCCATGCTGATCAATGACTGTAAAACCCGTAAAGTAATCCCAATCGGTCGTCTCCTGCTCTGCCTGTAATTTCACCAGGTCGCGTGGAAGATAAACATCTGTGTTGACATATCGTGCCGCCGCTGTCTCATCGTCGACATCTTCGAACTTCACCCGGGCTGTTACATCGGTTGAGTAGGTAAATTCCTCCACAAAGAAGGGTACGGGAATACCCTCTATCTCCAGAAAATAGTATTCCGTATCTATATCGGCATACTCAGCCTTACGGAACCGGATAATGATTTCACCCTTTATCCCGTATGGTTTCTGTGTACTCCCAACCTGAAGGATATCTTTCCTGGAAATCACTTTTTTATTTTCTACGTTGATATTTGATATTTTTCAGCTTATCCCGGTTGGTATTTACTTTCACCTCGGGAATCACATACTCTTCCGAGTCAATCTTTATTTTGCCTTCCGATAGTAGGTAGAGGTCGTGAAATATCTTCTGATCATCCGCCTCCTTGTTCCATTGGGAATAAGAGCGCTTCATCTGGCTGAGTAACAGCTTCACCAGATAATTTTTCTTCTCCCCTTCCTCCATATTGGCGGCGATCTTGATCATTCTTTCCATGATCTTGCCATAATGGCGATATTGCATTGTAGGCCTGCTATAATCAAGATGTCCGGGAGGGGTATTCAGTTCCTCCCTGGTAATCACTTCATAGGGGTATTCAATATCGAGCTTAAAATCGGACATAATGGCCAGATGATCCCACAGAATATGTTTGAAATTGTTCACATCACGAAGGTGAGGAAACAGACTCCCCATAATATCGATAACGGTATAGGCACACCTTTTGCGCTCTTCGGGATTTTCAATTCCCACGCAGTGATCCACCATATTCTGGATATTACGCCCATATTCCGGCAGTGCCAGCTTTTTCAATTGTGTGTTGTATTGCATATTTCTATTGTTATTCTATTGTTGTTCGGTTGTTATTGTTAATTATGTGCAAAGCACGAATAATGGCAAAGACCACTTAGGCACCTAAGCACTTTTTCACCTTTTTACCTCAATTTAAGCACATCTCCCTCTTCAGGAATATATTCGTAACTCTTCTTGTTAAGCCGGTATAAATTACGCAGTTGAATACCATATTTTTGAGAAATACTGTACATGGATTCCCCTACCTGTACGGTATGGAATTCATAGGGCTTATCGGCACGTGTTTTCTTTTTCTGGAAATATACAATATCTCCTTCACTCAGGGGAAAATCTTCAGGAACTTCGTTGAATTTCAACAGGTCTCTTTCCTTGAATCCGAATTCCCGGGCTATGTTGGCGAATGTATCACCATCAACCGCGACCACATATACCAGACCGTGAGTGATATAGGGTTGATGTGTCCAAGTTACCCGTGCCACTTCTCTTTTGCGTTGCTCATCCCGTTCCTTCCGACTGACCCCTTTCCGGTATTTTTTATCATCGAAACGGTAGAGTTCATAATCCTCTATCAGTTTTATCAACTTATTGGCATACGCCCTGTCGGTGGCATAACCCAACTTTTGAAGCCCCCTTGCCCATCCCTTGTAATCAGTAACAGAGAGATCGAACAAGGTTTTATAACGGCTGCCATAGGCCAAGAACTCAGAGTGATCCTGATAAGAATCCTCAACATTTCTATATTTCCTAAAGCAATCATTGGGCGTATCGTCGGCTGCATATACCGTTCCACCATCCCATCCGCGATGACATTTAATCCCGAAATGGTTGTTAGAACGGCGAGCCAGGTCACTCATTCCCGCTCCCGACTCGAGTATTCCCTGCGCCAGTGTAATGGATGCAGGTATTTTATATTTCTCCATATGCTCTATCGCCAGGTCGCTGTATTTATGAATGTAATTCTCATAAGTACTCACCCTGGCCTGTGCTGAAAGGTGATGTGCAGGAGCAAATAAAAAGGAGAAAACGACAAAGAGCGGTAAAATATATCTATATTTGCGAAACAAATTTTGCATTATGAAAGAAATCAATTTAGCCACAAAGATAGCTGTTTATCTTTTAGAGGAATGCTCTGAAATGGAAAAAAAACTTATCGAAGCGGCAAAAGAGGCCACAAAAAATGCATATGCTCCCTATTCGGGCTTTAGGGTCGGTGCCGCAGTTTTGTTGGCAAATGGCAAAATCATATCAGGCAACAACCAGGAGAATGCAGCTTACCCATCGGGATTGTGTGCTGAGCGGACCGCCGTTTTTTTTGCCAATGCCTCCTATCCTGATCAGAAAATTGTAGCCATCGCCGTAGCGGCCTGGCATAATGGGTGCTTCACCGACGATGTGATCACGCCCTGCGGTGGTTGCCGGCAGGTGCTCTTGGAAGCGGAGAACCGCTTCAAGGAGCCTATGAGGGTATTGATGTACGGCAACAAGGGCGTCTATATGCTCGGAAGTGCAAAAGACCTGTTACCGCTCAGTTTCGGAGATGAGATGTTAAAATGACGCTTCATAAAGTGTTACCAGATACCACTTTCTATCAATCAATGCAAAGTAGTAATCGGCATAAATACCATTGTTGATTCCTCGGATCTCCACCACAGCGGTATCTTTCCCGTAGCGCACGCCTTGATAATACTGATCGTAAGGACGTGTCAGGTAAGTACTATCATAGGTAAGATCGAGCAATTCCCATTCATATCTCCCGATTGTCTCCTCCATAGGAGCCATCCCCTCATCTTCATCATCAGGGACAATCACGTTGATCGGGAACTTGATCCGTTCCAACTGGAAAGACTCCTGGGTACTGAATTTACGGATAAACTGATCGAAATTCTCCTCACCCGAGATAGTTTCCTGTCCACTGTCTGCCATGTTTGCTTCCGTTTCAGTTCCTCCTTTACCCGCCACACGCCCTTTCTTTTCCGTAGCCTCCGTGCAGGAGAAAATGAAAAAGGCAAGCAAGCAAAAAAAGATATGATTCGAAATTTTCATTGCTGAGTAGTCCTTTATTGATCCGGTTTTGATTCCGACTATTTGTTATTACAACGCAAAGGTATAAAAATTAGGATGATAATCAAAGAGTAATCCCACTATTTTTATTTCCTCCCACATCCGTAAAGAGTAAAAGAAAATATCCTTATCTTTGCTTTTATAAAAATCAGTACTGAATGGATCTTCAAACGGAAATAAGCCATTTATTTTCTGCACAACAGGCAGACTGGGAGCAATTAAAAAATGGTATTTTACAGATGGATAATCTGCGGGAAAGAGAGTTTGCATGGGGAGGTGATTACCAGGTAAAACTACAGTTCAATCCTGCACGGATGGTCTCTACTTCAGCGTCTATCACTAAGGAAGCGCTTGAAAAGAGGCCCTGTTTTTTATGTGAAAGCAACCGACCTCCTCAACAAAGAGGGATTCCGTTCATGGAAAAATATATTATTCTCTGCAATCCGTTTCCTATACTTAGGAATCATATTACAATCCCCCTCCATTCACATGTACCCCAACGTATCCGTAAAAAAACGGAAGACATGCTCACACTGGCTGAACAACTCCCCGATTATCTGATCTTTTACAATGGCCCGAAATGTGGCGCATCAGCACCCGATCATTTCCATTTACAGGCAGGACTCAAAGCTCCTTTGCTCATGCAAGGCGATAACGAACTTCGTTCATGCCTGCAAATCGAAAGTGAAAAAAGAAGTGAAGCACAAGAGCTTTTTGAGGATGTATATCAATACCTGCATCAACTGCAACCGGAAGAGGCGGAACCCATGATGAATGTAATCGCCTTTACGGAAGATAATAAATATAAACTCCACGTCTTTCCGCGTAAAGCACACCGTCCGGGGCATTATTACGAAAAAGGGAAAAAACAATTGCTTATCAGCCCCGGTGCGCTTGATATGGCAGGACTGATGATATGTGTAAGAGAAGAGGATTTTGCGAAAATCAGCAAACAAGACATTGAAGATATTTACTCTCAGGTATCCATGCCTGTTATTTGAAACGGGAAAAGAGACTGGCAACGAGGTTCAATGCCATAACAGTACAATATTATCATAATAATGGAAAAATCAGAAATTATTTTACTCAATATCAACGGAGAAGACAAACCAGGCCTGACCGCTGCCCTTACAGAAATTCTGGCCAGACATGGTGCATTTATTCTTGACATTGGGCAATCGGATATACACCGGAATTTGTCATTAGGTATCCTATTCAGGTCGAAGACCAATATTTCCGGTGAAATAATGAAGGACCTGCTCTTCAAAGCCTACGAGATGGATGTGAATGTCCGATTTACTCCTATTTCTGACGAAGAATACTCCAACTGGGTGGGCCTGCAGGGCAAGAACCGCTATATCATCACCCTTTTAGGAAGGATACTCACTGCCAAACAGATTGCAGCCGTATCGAAAATCATAGCAGAACAAAATCTCAATATCGATAATATAGTGCGCCTGACCGGCCGTATCCCACTCGACGAGAAACAGCGCGCCCCCCAGTCGTGTGTAGAATTGTCGGTAAGGGGTACGCCTACCGACCGCCAACAGATGCAGCAAGCCTTTCTGGAACTAGCCTCTACACTCAACTTCGACATTTCCTTCCAGGAAGAGAGTATGTTCAGGCGTATGCGTAGGCTTATCTGTTTCGATATGGACTCCACACTCATTCAAACGGAGGTGATCGATGAACTGGCTGAAAGGGCAGGTGTGGGCAGTCAGGTAAAGGCCATCACAGAGCAGGCCATGCAGGGTGAAATAGATTTCAATGAAAGTTTTCGTCAACGGGTAAAATTGCTTAAAGGGCTGGATGTTTCAGTGATGAAAGAAATTGCGGAAAATCTCCCCATCACCGAGGGTGTAGATCGGTTGGTAAAAGTATTACAAAAAGTAGGGTTTAAAACCGCCATATTGTCAGGAGGATTTACCTACTTCGGTAACTACCTGAAGGATAAATTCGGGTTTGACTACATGTATGCCAATGAACTTGAAATTGAGAATGGGAAGCTCACCGGGAACTATCTGGGAGATATTGTAGACGGTAAACGAAAAGCGGAATTATTAAGGCTTATAGCGCAGGTGGAAAGGATTGACCTTCGCCAAACGGTGGCGGTGGGTGATGGAGCCAATGACCTGCCCATGCTGGGAATAGCCGGTTTGGGTATCGCCTTTCATGCCAAACCAAAGGTAAAACGAAATGCAGGACAATCGCTCTCCACGGTAGGTATTGACGGTATCCTCTATTTCCTTGGGTACAAGGACTCGATGCTCGACAGCGAAATTATCAACAGTTAATTTGATCACTAAAAACAGGGTGGTATGGATTTTGCAGATATGTTATCAAATCGCTTCGACGGTGAGGCAGAAATGAAAAAAAACAATAGCGCATTGATCTGTTTCTCTTCATTGGAAACGGGTAAAGTATTGAGCAGGCTGGCCACCCGGATTATACGGTCGAAATCGGAAAAGTCGTCCATCACGCTCCTCTATTTTATTGATAAATCGGAGGAAATACGACTCAGCGAAGGGATGGACGAATATAAGCATAGGATTATCTCCGATATCCTCTCCACGGAGGAAAGGGATAAGACCACCCTGCGTCTGTTCATTCAATCTACCGACGATTACTATGCCGATATTATAAGGATTTCGGAGGAGCAGAAATCAAATCTGATCTTACTGGGTATAAATAATAAAGAGTTTGATCCCGGATTAGTAAAAAAATATGGTCAACTCAAAAGTGATCCCACGCATTCCGAGATCTTCATACTCGAGCAATTTGAGGAGAGGGAAGCCGAAACGTTGAAAAACCTCAACGCACTATTCAACCGGGAGAGCGTGTCTACAGGCCTGTTTTTTGATAACGGCTCTATGCAGTTCAGGAAAATATTTATTCCCATTCTGCAAAAATCCGATATACATATCTTCACCTATCTTTATCGGATCGCCCAACGGGAGAATGTGAAGATTATGATCTGGGATGCGATTGGTATTATTGAATCGGAAGCGAAGATGCAAAAACTCTACCAGTTCATCACGAAGAAGACAGAAGGACGTATCTACCTATGGGACAATAACAAGAAGATAGGATGCGACTTTATCCGCGATCAGGATCTTGTTATCATCGGTACGGAAGGATGGGGTAAATTGATTTGTACTCCACTGCCATGGACTGACTGTCTCCCGTCGACACTGATCATCAAAGAGACAACAAATTCAATCCAATTATGAAACGAGCATGATAACCGTTCTCTCCCGAGTTCATGAATTACTTTGTAATCGACGGAGTCAATATCGGCGAGTTCCATACACCGACAAGAAAAAATAAAATAATCGTATGAATTCATCCGAAATAAGAAAAAAACTGGCAATCATCTACTCATATATCGAACAAAAGCAACTCAAAGATGCCCTTGAGGGTGTCAAGGAGCTTTCATCCATACAACAGAATTGGGCGGTGACAGAAAAAATAAACGAACTGACCACCAATTACCGGTTTATGCTCCACTACCTGATTGAAGGTAAAAAAGACCCGGAACAGCAACGTATTTACAATAAATTGATCCGCGACATATATATTGTGGCTGAAGATGCTGCAGAACAATTGTTCCTGCAAGAGAGCACCTCTCTCTTTTTCGATAAAATAAGATTGATGGGGGTGCGTACTCCCATAACCATGGAGGAGTATAGGAGCATCATCACCAAACAGGCAGACACCATCTCTTTCATCGACTTGCTGGAGGATGGCCCCGAAAAGGAGTCACGCATAAGGCAAACAACAATCACCCACGAAAATACCCAACAAGACCTGTTCTATACAATTTTTGTCTCTCCACGGGCAAACGATGATTTCATCGCCTCCTGCCGTCATTTCATGGAAGACGAGTCAGTCCCGCAACAGGATAAAGCGCTGTTTATCCCGGCACTGATGATGAATATCCTACAACGCTTCGATGCGCGTAAGATTGAATTCCTGCTTGATCTCTGCAACCACCCGGAGGCAGAACTTGCAATCCGGGCGGTGACAGGCATCATACCCATTTTCCAGATATATAGCTCACGGTTAGAATTGTATTCCGGATGCAGCGACCGCCTGAAGTTATTGTCCGATGACAAGACTTTTGGCCGTCGTTTTATTGCAGCTATTATTGGCTTCATCCAGGCACACGAGACGGAAAAAATCACAAAAAAGCTGACCGAAGAGATTATTCCCGAAATGATGAAGCTGAGCCCGATGATAGGAAAGAAGATAAAACTGGACGAATGGATGGGTGAGACCGGGTTTGACGAGAAGAATCCCGAATGGCAGAAGATACTGGATGAAACCGGGTTGACGGACAAATTACAAGAGTTTACCGAATTACAGTTAGAGGGTGCCGACGTGTTCCATTCTACTTTTTCGAACCTTAAATCCTACCCTTTCTTTCAACAGATGAGCAATTGGTTTCTTCCGTTCACACCCCAACACAGCAGCGTACAACAACTCTTTAGCAACCGGTCGGAAAGAGATTCCCTCGTGGAAGCCCTTTCGGGATCGTCACTTATCTGCAATTCCGATAAATACTCTTTCTGCCTCAGCATCATGATGATGCCCGAGAATTACCGGAAGATGATGGCCTCCCAACTGGGAGCCGAAAGTGCGGAACTGAAGAATATGCAGGCCGAAGAGGAGGCGCTAAAGCCTTTCCAAAAGGAAGAGACAATAAGCAAGCAGTATATCCAGGATCTATACCGCTTCTTTAAACTGTTTCCCCGTCGTGCCGAATTCCGTGATATTTTCGAGCTGCCCCTCAACTATCACCGGTTACCCGCATTTCAACCGGTAGTCATGCAGCCAAACCATTTAGAGAAAATAGCGCTTTACTATTTCGAGAAAAATAATTTCACTGAAGCACTCAGTGCCTATACCCTACTCGCAGAAACAAGGAACGGCAAGAGCGAAATTTGGCAGAAGATCGGCTATTGCCGACAGATGATGGCCGATATGAAAGGAGCTTTGGAAGCCTACCTGCATGCCGATCTGATAGAAGAAAACAACACATGGGTCCTGCAACGGATTGCGCATTGTTACAGGGTACTGAAAGAACCCATAACCGCTCTCGAATATTACCGCCGTCTGGAACAGTTCCGTCCCGACGATCTCAATATACAGCTTAACATCGGGCACTGTTATCTTGAATTGAAAGAGTATGAGAAAGCACTTAACTATTACTTCAAGGTGGAGATGCTCAACAGCAACAATACCCGGGCATGGCGCTCCATAGCCTGGTGCGCTTTCCTTTCACGTAAACTCGATGTAGCCGAAAGATATTACGCCCGCATATTGGAAACAAAACCCAATGCCCATGACTATCTCAATGCCGGACATGTGGCACTATGTCTCGAACAGACAAAAAGATCGGTGGAGCTATACAAACTGTCACTCGGGCAAGCAGGCAATTTTGAAACATTCGAGACGATGCTCGCCGAAGATGAAGATGAGTTACAAGAAGCAGGAGTAGACATCTCCATCTTGCCTGTCATCCTGGACAAGATTAGGTACGATAAGGAAGAGTAACCCGGTTTTAACGGTACAACCCCTTTTTGGTTATAAAATCATATACTTTGGGAGGGAGGAAACTGCGCATATTCTTCCCATTCCTGATGCTTTCCCGGATAAAAGTAGAAGATATCTCCACGACAGGAGCATCAATAAGCCGTGCAGATATTTGTAATTCTGTGGGAATCACCACCTCTTCACCCAATCGCGGGTAAATAAAGATCTGGTAATTTTTAATCAACCGGTCAAACTCTTTCCATCTGTAGAACTGCTTCCAGTTATCACCACCTATAATCAGTGTAAAAACGTTATCAGGATATTCGCCCGTCAATTTTGTCAGGGTATCTATGGTATAGGAAGGGCGAGGCATATGAAATTCCACATCGGAAACCTTCATAAGAGTGAATTCTTCCAGTGCCAGACGTACTATCTCCAGACGCAGATCATCATCCAAGAGGTCTTCTGCCTCTTTTAGCGGATTATGCGGACTTACCACAAACCAGACCTCATCCAGATCAGTGAACTCACAGATGTAATTTGCCAGAATGAGATGTCCGATGTGGATGGGGTTAAATGATCCGGAAAAGATACCGACCGACTTTTTCTGCATAAGGCACAATGATATATATACTTATCAGATAGATTGGGTTATTTTTTAAACAGAAAAACCGATATGCGAATAAAACACATCGATTTTTCTAATTATTTTCCAGGGATCCCGTCACCTGTTCTTTTTAAAGAGAGAAACGACCCAGAGCAGCAATATAGCACCTACAAGCGCGGTAACAAGACTGCCTATAATACCATCTCCGGTACTGATTCCCAACAGGCCGAAAACCCAGCCTCCGATAACGGCACCCACGATGCCTACCAGGAGGTTCACAAGAAAACCGAAACCTCCGCCTCTCATCAAATTACCCGCCAGCCAGCCGGCAACAGCACCTACAATAATCCACCATAACCAACCCATAATTAATTGTTTTTAATATTAATACTTTTTGATTAATTGGAGAAATCAAATTTCTCAATTTGTAAACGCTGTCAGCTTGGAAATTGTTTAAAAATATCAACGTTTTCGTTAAGCTAAATGAGCAAAGGATAAACTTGTTTAAACTTTGCCATAGCGAGAAAACGCCTAATGAAATTGAACATTTTCGTTAAGCAATATGAACAGAGAACAAGTTTATTTAGCTCATCCTCTGTTTATAATCCTCATAACCGAACCGACGATAGAGTTCGAACTCTCCTTTTGTAGTCCAGAGCCCGATGGACGGGTGAGATACACCATTAAACATAGTAGTCTTTACGATCGTATAATGAATCATATCCTCAAAAACTACCCTGTCACCCACCTGCAACGGTTCGTCGAAAGACCAGTCACCCATAAAGTCCCCACTCAGGCAACTGTTTCCTCCCATACGGTAGGTGGGTTTACCGGGAACCGGCTCCTGACCGGCACCTCTGATACGGGGCTTATAAGGCATCTCCAGGCAGTCCGGCATATGACAGGCAAAAGATACATTGAGCATTGCAGTCTTTATCCCCCGGTTCTCCACAATATCTGCCACGGTTGCCACCAATATACCGGTTTCCCAGGCAAAAGCGCTACCCGGCTCCATAATGATGTGTAAATGAGGATAACGTTCTTTTAAACCGGTTAACACCCCTATCAGGTGTTCCACGTTGTAATCCTTATGGGTCATCAGATGCCCGCCTCCAAGATTGAGCCATTGCACTTGTCCGAAAAGGTGACCGAACTTTTGCTCCACCACTTCCAGTGTTTTTTCCAGATCGTAAGAGTTATTTTCACACAGATTATGCAGATGTAACCCGGTAATGCCTTCAGGCAACCCTGTTCCTATCTTGTCGGCAGTAACACCCAGACGTGACCCCGGGGCACTTGGATTGTACAGGTCGGTATCCACCACCGAAAATTCAGGATTAATCCTTATTCCACATTCTATTTTTTTTCCCGATAACTGTATCTGCGGATAAAAACGCTCGAACTGTGTGAATGAATTAAAGGTGATATGGCTGCTGTACTTGAGAAAATATGGAAAATCGCTGTCAATATATGCAGGTGCATAGGTATGGGCAGGACTACCCATCTCCTCAAATGCCAACTGCGCTTCTGCGACAGAACTAGCAGTTGAATGTCCGATATATTCCTTTACAATCGGGAATGACTTCCACATGGCAAATGCTTTGAAAGCCAAAATAATCTGCACACCGGCACGATCTTGTACCGATCGGATCAACCGGAGATTCCGGCGAAGCAGTTCCTCTTCCATCACAAAACACGGAGAGGGTATTTTTGAAAAATCAATCATAATTGTTCAGTTGTTGTTCGATTGTTGTTCAGTTGTAATTTGAAATAATCCCGCAAGGCAGGAAACAACAGCGTAGCTGAACAACGGTAAAGCCGAATTCTCATCACACCGGCCTGTATGTCCCGACATGCACCTTTTCCCAATGAAGATTATCCGGATCGGCCGGAGTCTTCTCCTTCTCTTTTTTTCCAAAGGCGATCACACACAACACCTCCATCGGCATGGGAATATCCAGCAGTTCATTGATATATTCACCTGCTGATATTGTATCGGAATAATTACGGTTTCTCACCTGCACCCAACAACTGCCTATACCCAACTCTTCGGCCTGTAACTGCATATTGATCGCAGCGATGGAGGCATCTTCCACCCAGGCATCACTAATCAGCGGGTTTCCCAGTACTACAACGGCCAAGGCAGCATCGGCTATAAAGGAAGCACTTCCCGGTTTACAAACCGACAACTTAGCCAGGGTCCCATTCTCTTCCACAGCGATAAATTCCCATGAGTGCCTGTTTTTGGAAGTAGGCGAAAGCAGGGCAGCTTCAATGATTTTCCGGATCTCATCCGGAGATAATAATTCTGCACTAAATTTTCTGATGCTGCGCCTACGAATCAGTAAATTTTGAAAATCGAACATTTTTTCTTGTAATTTGGAGCGCAATAATACGAAAAAAATCCGGGATAAAATATCATTTTTTGAAAATCAAGACAACTTATCCGAGATTAATATAGAACCATTCTAAATTATCATCTTTTTTTACTATTTTTGTATCACTTTTACTAAGCTAATCGATTTTACGGTATGTATCATTCTTCAAGGATAAGAGTAAAGCCATATATGAAGGTGGCAGACCTGATTGACAGTAACCCTTACCTGTTGCTCATGTTGCAGCATTTCAACATCGACTTCCGGGTAAGCGACCGTACCGTGCTGCAGCTTTGTATCCAGTATGACATTAGTGAACAGTTATTCATCAACATTGCCAATCTTTATAACGGGTCCGGAATCAGAGGAGAACGCCCCTTCACAAGGAAGGACCTGCTTCAGGTAATCGATTTTCTGAAGAACAGCCATAACTATTATCGATTTGATAAATACCCGCAAATCAGCACTTATATCCGCCAGCTTCAGGAAAATCATCCTGAGAAAGAATTGAAGTTATTGGAGAAATTCTTTAACGAATATTTCACGGAAGTGAGGGAACATCTCGACTATGAAGACGAAGTGGCTTTTCCTTATTTTATTACACTCTTGGGAAACAACCAGTACGATAACACCCAGGAAGTTTACTCCTCCCTGGAATACAGTGACCATCATACTGATATAGAATTGAAACTGAAGGATCTAAAAAATCTTCTATTAAAATATATACAGATCGATAATGACCTGGATCTTCGTCGTAAGTTGTTCATGTCGCTTTATGAACTTGAGTTCGATTTATACATTCACTCCTTGATAGAGGAGACGATTCTTATCCCGTCAGGAATAGATATTGAAAGGGAACAAAATGAATAAGTCTGCACAGCTCCATATAGCCATTTTAGAATCATCGAAGATTATTTGCGAAGGGATACAGGCGACTCTCTACCAATCGGATATGGATTGCCGCATCTACCGGTTAGAAACATTGGATGACTTGATCGAACTCCTCGAATCCAACCCTGTCGACATACTGATCGCTAATCCGGTACAATTCGTAAACCGGGAGAAAGAAATTAATAAGATCAAAAAGAATTACCCCTCCCTATCTATTGCCGGCATCGATTTCGGGATGATGCATAAACCATCCACACTGACCGATATCACTTTTACCCTTTACGACTCAACCGAACATATCGTACACCTGCTTCTGAAGCTCGATAAAAAGAGCCAATCCCAGCCAAATGATAAAGAGGGAGAAGAGAACCTCACCAAAAGAGAAATTGAAGTATTGACCGGACTTGTCAACGGTATGTTGAACAAGGAAATTGCCGATGCACTCAACATCAGCATCCATACGGTTGTAAGACACAGGAAAAATATTGCCATGAAAACCGGAATACGCAGCCAGTCAGGACTTACCATCTATGCTATTTCCAAGAAAATTATCTCTATCGAAGATATCGATATTTAGTTGAAGGAAAAATTCACTGAATGCTGTTAAACAATTTAACGCAATGAAGCGTTCTCCATTAACACTATTGGATTTCATCCGATTAAAATTATTTATTTTCAATTTCATTAGACTTTTTCAGCGTTCAACATAGTCAAAACAAGTTTTGCCTCTGTATTCACTTATCGAAAAAGTTCAAATGTATCGAATGGAACTCGCTTTAATCATGTACTTGTGTGACAATGATTATCATGCTCGTTTCTTAATTCAAAATATTTTATTAGATTTACAGCAATTTAGAATCATCAAATAAATTTATAGAAAAAGCCCATGAAAATTCATGAATATCAGGCAAAAGAATTGTTTGCAACGTATGGGATACCCGTCGACAGGAGTATAGTATGCCGTTCAGTGGAAGACGCAGTGAAAGCCTACAGTCAACTGGACTCACAAAAAGTAATTGTAAAGGCACAAGTACATACCGGTGGCCGGGGAAAAGCTGGTGGCGTAAAGCTGGCCAATGGGGAAGTAGAATTGCGCAAGCATGCTGCTGCAATCCTGGGAATGGATATCAAGGGATTCATTGTCGACCGTATTTTGGTAGGCCAGGCCATCAATATTGAAAAAGAATATTATGTAAGTTACGTCGTCGACAGAAAATCCAAATCTACCATTCTCATGCTAAGTAAAGAGGGTGGAATGGATATCGAAGAGGTGGCCCGTACTTCACCGGAAAAGATTCACAGGTTTGTAATTGACCCTTCGATAGGTGTACCTGATTATCTGGCCCGTGAGGCAGCATTTAAACTATTCGACGATATCAAACAGGTACGTCAGGCTGCCGTAATTTTCCAGAAACTTTACAAACTATTTGTGGCCACCGATGCTTCTTTGGCTGAAATCAATCCGTTAGTGCTTACCAAAGAAGGAGATATCATGGCTATCGACGCAAAAATGACATTCGACGACAATGCACTTTTCCGCCATCCCAAAATAGCAGCACTTAACGAACCCACCGAAGAGGAGAAAAAAGAACAAAACGCCAAAAGTAAAGGATTCAGCTATGTAAACCTGGGAGGAGAGATAGGTTGCATGGTGAACGGTGCCGGTCTTGCAATGGCTACTATGGACATGATAAAACTTTATGGCGGCAACCCGGCCAACTTCCTCGACATCGGAGGAAGTTCCAATCCAACAAAAGTGATTGAAGCAATGAAGTTGCTGCTGAGCGATCAAAATGTAAAAGTAGTAATGATCAATATTTTCGGAGGTATCACCCGGTGCGACGACGTGGCAAAGGGTTTATTGGAAGCCTTCAAGCAATTTAAAACAGACATCCCCGTCGTCATCCGCCTTACCGGAACCAATGAAAAAGAGGGGCGCGCCATGTTACAAGGATCCGGCCTTTATGTGGCTGAAACTATGGGAGAGGCTACTGAAAAAGCGGTATCACTGACCTAATATGCTAATATGCCAATCGAAGCGCAGCGGAGATCCCGGCTTGACGGGATGAGAATAATAAAATAATCTTTCACTTTTAGTTCTTATTTTTTAGTTTTTCACCTTTAGTTTACATAATATATGAGTATCCTTATAGATAAAAATACCCGAGTAATCGTTCAAGGAATAACCGGCCGCGACGGTGGATTTCACACATCAAAAATGAAAGCCTACGGGACCAATATAGTAGGTGGGACGTCACCCGGTAAGGCAGGAGAACTTGTAGACGGAGTTCCTGTATTCAATACGGTTAGGGACGCAGTAGTGGAAACAGGCGCCGATACGTCGGTTATCTTTGTCCCTGCCCCATTTGCAAAAGACGCCATGCTGGAAGCCGCAGATGCTGGTGTAAAACTGATTGTCACTATTACTGAAGGCGTACCTACACTCGATGTGATAGAAGCATACCACTATATCAAACACAAGGGAGCCAATCTTATCGGCCCCAATTGTCCGGGACTGATTTCTCCGGGGAAAAGTCTGGTAGGGATTATGCCGTCTATGATTTTCAAACAGGGAGGTACTGGTGTGATCAGCCGTAGCGGCACTCTTACTTACGAAGTAGTTTACAATCTCACAGAGAATGGGATAGGGCAATCCACCGCTGTAGGAGTGGGGGGTGATCCGGTCGTAGGACTCTACTTCATAGAACTTCTTGAAATGTTCGAGAATGATCCCGACACCGATTCCATTGTATTGATCGGCGAGATCGGAGGCGATGCAGAGGAGCGTGCTGCAGCTTATATCAAAGAACATGTCACCAAACCTGTAGCTGTATTTATTGCAGGACAACAAGCCCCTCCCGGAAAACAGATGGGGCATGCAGGTGCTATCATCTCCAGCGGAAGCGGTACCGCAGCCGAAAAGATAGCTGCATTCGAGGCAGCAGGTGTACCGGTAGCAAAAGAACCGAGTTTGATCCCGGAACTATTAAAGAGAAAGATTTAAAGGGAGAAGGATAAGAGATAAAAGATTTTTTTAAATAAAAGGGACTTCTATTAATGCCTGACGACAAGAAGTCCCTTCACACCTATCTTTTCAAATCCTATCTATCAATCCACAAATGCATGTCTGAATCCCTGGGTCTTGTCCCAGTTGCCCCGGGTAAAGTCGGGCACTTCCACTGGCGCGCTGTTGTTCTCTATCGAGATACGGCTCAACTCAGCCAGGCTGCACCACTCCGCCAGGTCA
>Ga0129314_1000137_pt1 | contig 97137 bp, 71 predicted proteins | sample O1111metagenome_FD_94431 | JGI IMG/M metagenome (GOLD analysis project Ga0129314, IMG submission 94431) | Orangutan individual fecal microbial communities from fecal samples from Wisconsin, USA - O1111 metagenome | ecosystem: Host-associated > Mammals > Digestive system > Large intestine > Fecal...
AAAAGTTTCGGTAAGGGATTCGAGGGTTTCTTCTCTTATATTTTTCCTTGACAGATCTATGAGTCGGTGTTTGAATGATTTAAATATATAAGCGGTGATATTCTTTATATGCCCCAAATTGTCTTTCGATATATAGAGTTTATAGAATGTGTCCTGTATGGCATCCTTACATATTTCCTTTTGAAAACCCAGGCTGACCCCATACGAGTACAACTCATCCACATGGTTATTATAAATAATGGCGAAAGAGGGTTCATCACCCTTTTCCACAAAACTCCTCCAACTTAAATCGATAGACACCATTTATTATAACCCGGATTTTCTTTACTTGGCATTGAGAAACAAAATAACGTCATTTTTTCTTTGTGAGCAAATTTTTTAATTGTAAATGAACAGTAACAAAAACCGTACCCGGTAAAAATACCGGATACGGAAACATATTTTTTAGCTATGGGAACAGTGCGACAAGTTCTTAAGTATCTCTGCCCAGTACGACTGCCGAAATCGGTCCTTCGGTCAGTAACTTATATTTACCGAAATACCGGCATAGTAGAGTGCTCCATAAAGAGGAGCATAGATAAACGCCGCATCATCGAGGTGTTTCTCATCCTGGATATAGTTGAAAATATTTTTTGCTCCGGCATAGAGATTGAATAACCCGAAACGTTTGGAAGCCCTCACGTTGAAAGTCATATAAGGTTCCGTCTCCTTTATCTTTGAATTTTCGACCGTCTCACTGATGTAATCGATGTACATTTTCCCCTGATAGATCCCGTACAGCGTAAACATCCATGTCCTGGGCGAATATTCCAGTTTTATGCTTCCGGTGGTGGATGGAAAGCGGGGAATATAACGGCTTATATCTGCATAATTTGTTTCGGCCCAGTCTCCCCTGTTGTTATTATACTTTCCGCTATTCAATGCAAAATCCACGCCCACATTCAGATTCCTGAGCGGATTTGTCATTACCATAAACTCTATCCCTTTTACCACTGCATCGTCGATATTTTCCCATTGGTAGGTATATCCAAGTTTCTTTACTTCATCGTCGGCATCAGCAAAATCGATCTTGTTTTTCAGGAAGGTATAAAACAGATTGGCGCTGACCTGAAAATGATCTCCATAATAATCGGCGGAGAAATTGGCACTGCGTGATGTCTCAGCTTTCAGTTCGGATGATTTCCATACACGGGGTGAGCCGCTGCACAGGTGCAGGTCTTCCGAAAATCCGTAAGGCGCCCTGAACCCCGTTCCGGCATTCGCCCGGAGCGTAATATGCCGGGTCAGTTGATACTTTAGTGCCAGACGGGGGTTAACGCTTGTTTCATCGAATTTTGTTTTTGGGAAATCGCTATCGAACACTTTCCGGTCGGAAGTATATTCTTCACCCGACGAATGATGGTCGATACGAATACCGGGCACCACCGTAAACCTGGGTGATACATTCCATTCATCCTGAATATAGGCTCCCATTTCACGGGCATGTTTATGGGCTATGGATTTATACGCATTTCCGTAATATTCACTGGCTTCGTCTACCACTGTATACATCCCGGTTTCGTTGAGATTCGTGGTATAGTATTGTACTCCGAAGATCAGGTTATGATTTTCCAGTCTCGAGGTAAAACTGAGGGTCGATACCCAGGTATTCTCTTTGGCGATATAAGGGCGCATATCCAGCACATCAGGTGTCTCCCCGTCGTGTGTATCCATATAATCACCTAAAAAAGAATCGTTGGTTGCTTCTCTGTTATGATCAATATAAGTGGTATTGAACTGTAGTTCGGAACGCTGTCCGACAGGCTTTATATAATTTACTTCCCCCTCATACCTGTTTGTGGTAATGTTTTCAGTACCATCGGTAAACGGATTCTTATAGTAATCGTCGGTAATGATACCTCCTGCCCGCTTTTCGTTAATCCCTTTTCCCCGGAGGATAAGCTTGTCATCCTTAAAGAAGGGATTGTCCACATAAAGGCTGAATCCTATATTGTGTAGTTTCGATTCCACACGGTCGGCTACCCCATCTTTCTGTTTCACCTCTTGACGGATATCACCCTCACCTGTTTCGTCAATCACGCCATGGTCCACTTTCTGTGCATATACATTCAGGCCTATATTACCTTTGTCATTCCGCATAGATGAAGAGATATTGTAGGCGTTGGAACCATAATTTCCGAACTGTATATCGGCCGAAATGGAAGGGATTGCCGACGGTTCACGGGTAATAATATTAATGGCCCCGGCTACAGCGCTACTCCCGTAAAGGGCGGAACCAGCCCCTTTCACGACTTCTATACGATCAACATCGCCCGTTCCAATCTGCTCCAATCCGTATACACTTGCTAAACCGGAATAGACCGGCTGTCCGTTTATCTGCACCTGGGTATGTTCAGCGCCCAACCCTTGCATACGTACCATGGAAAAATTACAGAACTGGCACTGATTCTCGACCCTTAGGCCCGGAACCGCTTCCAGTGCTTCAAAAATATTCTGGGCATTCTTTGTCCTTAACGACTGGGAAGTAACCACTTCCGTACGAATGGGAACATTCTTTACGTAGTGTGGTGTCCGTGTTCCGGTGACAACCACCTGTTCCAGGTTGAACATATCCTCCTCCAGTTCAAAACGGATTTTATTGTCTTTTCCGGCATCTATCGTTATATCGATCTCCTGTGGTTTGTATCCTATATATTGGGCAACAATAGTCTGTTTTCCTTCCGGAATATTTTTCACCACAAATGTTCCATCGGAACGGGAAGATGTGCCCTGTGCTGTTCCCTTCACGAAAATGGTAACGGATTGCAGCATCTCTTCATTTTTCTTATCCTGTACGTATCCTGAAAGCGTTCCCTCGCTTCTTTGTGCCTGTGGAAAAGCATGGGATACATACAACAGTGTAAGTAATAATAAAAATAAATGGTTAGTTTTCATTTTGTTATGTTATTTACTATCTATTATCCTCAAAAAAGATGCAAAATTAGCGTTAATTATAGATAGTATCAATCCCCAATAGTTATTATTTTTCAGTAAAAAATAATCATTTTTGGTCATTGCTATATCTGATAGAATCATATTACTTTGCAAAACATTCTAAAATTAATAACGCAGCATGAACGTCATAGCACCCAAGAGAACAAATATATTGTCTTGTATCTTGGTTCTTGACTCTTGGCTCTAAAATTCATCGTATGAAATCAATTGCTATTATTTACGGTTCAAGTACGGGTAACACAAAATACGCAGCCCAATTAGTCGCTGAAAAGCTGGCCGGTTATTCACCAGTCTTAAAAGATCTTGCCGACATCTCGTCTGAGGAGCTTCTGGAGCCCGATGTGCTTATTCTCGGATGTCCTACCTGGAGTATCGGAGAATTGCAGGATGACTGGGATACATTCTTCCCCCAGATTAGCAAACTTGATCTGAAGGGTAAAACAGTGGCTTTGTTTGGTCAGGGGGATGCAGAAGGTTATCCCGACACTTTTGTAGATGCGCTGGGTATCCTTTATGATGAATTCGCCAAAACGGGCTGTACTTTTATCGGAGAAGTGTCAACAGAAGGATATACGTTCGATGACTCTCAGGCGCTCCGCAACGGAGTTTTCGTGGGATTACCGCTGGACGAGGATAACGAAAGCGACAAAACAGACAAGAGGATAGAAGGTTGGGTGAATTCCCTGAAACCACACCTGGATTGATTTCCACATAACAATGGTAAATATAAGTCCTCATAAAGGACTCTCTCTTTCAAATTATTAGTCATGTATAACACACTATCAATAAAAACCCCACAATTGTGGGGTTTTTATTGATTCACATTTTGATATCCTAATAATTTTCCCGTGACAGTGTATTTTAACTTAGCTATACAAGTTCTACAAACAATCCGAGCGCATCTACTATCTTGTAAAAAGTAGATATTCTCGGTTCCGTTTTTCTCGTTTCAACACGTGATATATACGATTTATTCGTCCCTATTTTTGTAGTGAACTTCTTGCGTCACAGAAGCTTTCTTCCGGGCCTTTTCTATGATCTGTCCCGTGAAAAAAGCGTACACCTGCTTTCGCCGCTGCTCTTTCGGGAATGCCTTCTGCACCGAATAAAGCATCAAGCTGTGCATCTGCATCAAACAGTTCTTCTTTTTTCTTCATAATAATCCTCCATCAATTTATACGCTTTTTCTATTTCCTTTCTTATGATTTTCTGTGTCTTTTTTTGAAAGCAAGTAAAGATAACTACGATACTACCCTCATCAAAACAGAAAAAAATCTGTAATTATTCCCTTCCCACTCTATACGCAGTTCAAAAAGACCACTACCTATAAATTTTACATACTTTACCGGAAGCCTATAACGAAAGCGATCGAACAGGGAGTTTTTATTTGTCCTTATAATGTCCTTCTACAGATAATATTAGTACGGTTATGCTCTCATCATAAATATCATAAATTAGACGGTCTTTTCCGCTAATCCGCCGGGAATATGTTACTGAATTTCCCGCAACAAGGGGTTCTGGATGCCCGGTTCCACTCCTTGGGTGTTCCATCATCTCATCTAATAACTTCACTAACTTTTTGTAAAGCATCGGATTGGATTTCTTATACTTAGCAACCATCTTGGCAGCTTCCTTTGAGAACTCAATTCTATATATCATAGAGAATCTAAGAAACTATGAAGTTCTTCCTTTGTTTTGAGAGAAATCGTTTTGCCTTCCCGGTATTGCCTTCGACCTTCTTCGAGCCTTTTCTCGAGTTCCGGGGTAATAACAAAGTCGCTATCATAAACAGGGGTAAGTATGTATGCCTGTTTTCGGCCACGTTTGAGGATAATTTGCACTCCCTTATCTGCAAGTTCGAAATATGCCTTTTGTTTTTCTCTAAATTCCCGACTTGAAATTTCTATAACTTGTCCCATAATTGAAAAATTTTATTTGTACCAATTTTGGTACAAATATACTCAAATATTTGTACCAACCTAATATAAATTACATTAAGAAATTCTACTTCTTAATGCTACTCTGCGACCTCTTCTTTTTCTATCAGTATTTGCCAAGACAAGTAGTACTTTCGTTGGAGAAGAATTTATAGAAGGGTATATCTTCGACGATTTCCGGGCACTCCTGAACGGGAATTTCGTGAGATTACCACTGGGTGAAGACAACGAAAGCGATCTGGTAAGTATAGAAGCTTGGGTGAATTCCCTGAAGCAATATCTAGCCTGATCTCCTATATGATAATCTCTTACTATTAACCGATAAATATAAGTTCCATAGCAACCCTTTCTAATTATTCATCATGTACGACACACTATCAATAAAAAAGAGGCTGTCTCGCATAAAGTAATCTTCATTTTGAGACAACCTTATCAGACTTATCTTATAATTACAACAAAACAAGGAGTAAGCTATGGAGAAAATGCATTCTTTAGCGGACAGCAGTGAAAATATTTCACTGACCAACACCTTCTATTCGATAATAAGTATTGTGCTATCGAGTAAGATTTTTTAATTTATTATTTTAATTATTCTGGGGATATAAGAGCTGGTATCCCTTCTGATTTCTTCTTTTCTTTGGAAATTATTCGTATTAGTTCATAATTAAAAGAAAGCTCATCTTGCATTAACTCCCCTTGTTTATAGACTCTTTTTACCTCTATCACATATTCGTATTCTTCTTCGTAATCAAATCCGTTTATGGGTTCTACGATTATCGACCAATGATTTCTTCCTTGAAACTTTACCCAATAAGTAGGTATTACTTCAAATCCGGGCGATACTTCTCCTGGAAGCTCGGATGCTACTACCAATATTTCACTTTCTTCTTTTTCACATGAAATCATCAATGCGAGACATAAAAATGAAAATAATAAATACTTGTGCGTAGGCATAATAATTAAGATGTTAATCGTTCATAGAAATAATCTGGATATCTATTCGGTTTCACGCAATATCCAATACCAGTATGTATAATATAGACGAAAAAAATACCCAATACGTTGCATACACGATTTTAAAATCACTTTTTCGACGTCACTTTGAAAATAATTCGCTTATTTTCAAATCCTTGAAGTGGCTAAAAATATTATCAGTGCAAACCCTAGAGAGGGAAAAGTCAGCTTTCAACTTTCTTTTTAATCTTTTTATATCTGTCCAGCAACTTATTTTATATGGTTTGTACCCATCGACTAAGACAATCATTTTCAATGATATATCAGCTAAAACATGTTTTTATCATAATTAATGATGAGTCTTTACAAAATCAGAAAATATAAATAAAACAGTTAAAATCAATATCAAACAAGAAATTTAACGTTAAATATCTATTTAACAAGCTATTAAACAAAAAACACATCTATAATCAATTTAATGACTATTTAAGTATTTTTAGAATAAAAACGTGGCTTATATTTATATTATTATAAAATATTAATACCTTATAATTAAAAGAAATCTCGAATATTTCTGGATGCGGTTTGTAAAAAATGAAAAAACAGAAGAATAAATCGTCCTATTTTTCTAAATTTGATGCTTCGTTAAAGCTATAATATCTCAAGCCGAATTGCAATTTTCAGATTTGGCGGGTTACATCGTTATATGTTGTGAAAATTTCGGGAGCATCTTTATCCGTGAAGCAGGAAAAGAAAGAAACTTCAATTATGTACCAAATTAAGTACTTTTACTTTTAGGTTGTTCACTCATCCGCTATGCGATTCTCAGTTCCACTTTGCAATAGTCTCCTTACTATTTAGATTAAGAGTTAATACATATAGGCTTCCTATAGAGGTTTTTTTCTTTTAACCTATTAATCATTTACAGCACACTATCAATAAAAAAACCCACGAATTGTGGGTTTTTTTATTGATAAGAAATAAAATATCAGAAAATGTATCTTAGACCAACTTGTAAATTCCAGGTTGAACTCACTGAAGTTGGATCTTCGAATGCAGATGACATAAAATTATCATCAATCTTGTTCATAGATACAATTGCTTTGCCTGTAGTAGCGTCTCTACCTTCATATCTCAAAGGAGTTACCTGCAGGTTGGATCCAATATATTGCTTGTTAATACCCCAATTGGAGTTCAACAGATTCGGCAAATTAATGATATCCACACTCAATTGAAGATTATTTCTTCTCTCGCCGATATTAAAATAGAAATCCTGCAAAAATCGGAAATCGATCCGGTTATAAAATGGCTCATTTCCAGCATACCGTTTAGCATACTCACCGCCGTGTTTGGACAGATATGGATTACTTTTTGCATATTCAAAATAGGCAGTGGCATCCGCATCGCCATTCTTCCAGATAAAATCATCCTTGGTTTCCGGAATATACATCAAATCATTCACCGTTCCGTCGTTGTTTGCATCCGTAGAATACAAGTAGGAAACAGCAGTCCCACTATAACCGCTGTAAAACAGAGAAACCGTGGATTTGAAATTTCTTGCGTATTCTTTCTGATAATTGGCTCCAGCTATAATACGATGAGGCGTATTGTTCATGGTGAAGCCCATTTCCTCAGAATTCGCAGAGCCTACAATATGGCGGTATCTCCATGCAGAATAAGGGTCAGAACCATTTTTACCAACAACTTCCTGGGCATATGTATATGTATAAGCTATATTTCCACTAAAACCATAAATATTAGGCAGTGTCAATTGAGCTGATAAATTATATCCTTCCCCCTTATTGGTATTTCGCATCATTACCGCATAACTGTAATTAGAATTAATACTTCTCGGGGCCTCAGTAGTATTTGGCCAATAAGGTCGGGAATTATTGCCTTCGTTTAAAGTACTTTGAGGATCGTTCAAATTAATATTATCAAAACGAATAGCATTGATATCCTTGGTGTAAATTCCTTCTAATGTTAATAACATGTCATAAGGCAATCTGAAATCAGCAGCGATGCTGGTACGGAATACCTGTGGCAATTTAAAATTTTTATCTACAACAGATAAATTACCTCTTGCAACATTAGCTTGCGGAAAGATATCAGCAATAGCACTATTATTAAGTAGGTCATTCGAGTTTGCAGCAAAGGGAATCCTTGCTAATTTTTCTTGATTTGCAGCTATTGGACCTCTACTGTCATATCCGCTAATCGCCAATTGATATTGGAGCATACCACTGTTCTGTGGTTGATTGACAAACCACACAAAAGGAATACGTCCAGTAAAGATACCTGCACCTCCGCGTAATTTGATTGATTTATCTTCTGTTACATCATAATTGAAACCTATACGCGGTGACCAAAGAACGCGAGCTTTAGGCCAGGAAGAAAAATCCATCTTTTCTCCATCCCTGAAAGTATAATCTTTAACCAAAGGGTTATCAATAGCACCTGACAGATACGCAGGAACATCGATTCGTAAGCCATATGTAAGTTTAAAAGCATCTGTCAGATTCCACTCATCTTGTGCATAGGCTGAAAATTGGCCAAAGCCAAGTTCAGGAACATCATCATAAGTATTACCGTTGATCGGATAAGACAAAGCGAATGCAGTCGGATGATAATCGGGACTATATGGCATTCCGTTCCCTTCACCATTTGCATAAGCCTTAAAAGCATCCAGGTCTTTAAAGCGATAATATCCTGTTCCTTGTCTCCAATAGCTATTGTTAATATATTGATACTCGTATGAGAGTCCACCCGTAATGGTATGTGCTCCTAAAGAATAACTGAGATTATTGGTTATAATCAACGTATTATTTTTTACCTGGTTCTTAAAAGAAAAGAGTTCATATCCCGCCGACATTAAAACTGTTCCTGCCGTGGTAGCTCCATCCATTATATCAATAAAAGGAAAAATATCACTGTCACTTTCTCGTGGTTGATCATAATTAGTGAAAGCAACCAGTAAATTATTTGATAAAGCATTCGTAAACTTACTGTTTAACTCTGCGGTAACGGATTGTAATACTCCAGCAGATCTATACTGAGAATTTTCAAATGACATACCACCGGTGCGCGAATGGCGACTGCCACTGATACTTGGGGAAGCATCTCCCGAAGAACTTGGACGGGAAGTACTTTCCATTCGTGCATAATTATAACGTAAAGTAGCTTTATGGTTTTGATTTATATTCCAATCCAACTTAGCAAGTAATTTACGGTTACCTTCATTATCACCACCCCAATTTTCATAGCGGCCCGTATTATAATTAAATTTGCTGGATAAAAAATCAGAAAAATCTTGTAACTGAGAACCAGTCACACGGCTATTTACATTCAGGTCTTTTTCGGGATCTCTATTCGGACCGCCAGCCAATAAAGTATTTCCCGGGGTCAAATTATTTTCCAATTCTCCACTAACAAAGAAAAATAATTTATTCTTAACGATTGGTCCTCCAAGCGTAAAACCATAAACTTGCCGTTCAGATTCATTGACAGTTAATTCCTTATCACGTATCTTTGTTCCGTTCATGTCTTGATTCCGGAAATAGAAATAGCCAGAACCCTGGATTCTATTTGTTCCAGACTTAGTTACGACATTAATTCCGGCTCCTGTAAAATTAGACTGACGAACGTCATAAGGTGCTACCGCAATCTGCATTTCTTCAATGGCATCCATACTGATTGGATCACCACTCGAGGCACTAGGTCCAGGCATTGGATTACTATTCAATCCGAAATTATTATTAAAATTTGCCCCATCAATTGATATATTTGTCGCATAAGCCGGTCGTCCGCCAAATGATCCAGAACCAGAAGCATATGGAGACAATTTAGTATAATCACTTAAACTTCTGTTTATTGTTGGGATTAAAGCCATTTCACGACTATTGATATTGGTCATAGAGCCGGTTTTCTCCCCGGCAAATCGTGAGCCTCTCGCAGTAACCACAATTTCACTAAGACTGGTAGCTGTTTCACTTAGCTCAGCATTCAGAACGAATGTTTCCCCTAATTGAAGATGAATATTATCTCTCAAGTAATCGGCATAACCAAGAAATCTGATTTCTATGGTATATGGTCCTCCAGTTCTCATACCGCTCAAATTATAACGGCCTTCCACGTTGGTCACGGTTCCGTAAGTCGTTCCCGAGGGCACGTGCGTGGCAACCACAGTTGCTCCGATCACTGCTCCGTCAACATCTGTAACACGTCCGCTCATACTGGAGGTAGTCACCTGGGCCTGCATCACAGTAGCCATCATTAAAGTAAGAGCTACAGATAAAAACTTCAATTTCTTTACCATAAATTCAATGTTTAAATTATCAATTGTATTTCTAATAAAACTAAATGTCATACAAACTATACTGCGCAAAAGTACGATAATTTTATCTAAAATCTGTTACATTTTTGTTACAATCTTTACTCTTTAGAGCACCCGGCCATGGCCTAAATTATTCGGATAAAACAATATTACACAAACAGGTATCAGGAAATAATAAATCGAAACAAAAACACCCTTTTATCTTTTCTTATAATAAAAAATAAGGCGGACAACTTTCAATTCCTATTTCCAGTTATCCGCCTTGATAGCGTACTAATATAATCTATTTTAAGATTACATCATGCCTCCCATTCCACCGCCGCCCATCGGAGGCATTGGAGCCGGATTTTCTTCTTTCTTATCGGTGATCACACACTCGGTTGTGAGGAACATACCGGCAATAGAAGCTGCATTTTCCAAAGCAACACGGGTCACTTTCGCCGGATCGATCACACCTGTCTCGTAGAGATTTTCATACTGGTCGGTGCGGGCATTATAACCGAAATCGCTCTTGCCTTCACGCACTTTCTGTACCACTACGGCACCTTCTTTTCCGGCATTCGATACTATCTGACGAAGTGGTTCTTCGATAGCACGTTTCACGATTTCAATACCGGTAGTTTCATCCTCGTTCTCACCTTTCAGGCCTTCGAGCACTTCAATAGCACGTACATAAGCCACACCTCCACCGGGAACGGTCCCTTCTTCTACGGCAGCACGGGTAGCTGAAAGTGCATCCTCTACACGGTCTTTCTTCTCTTTCATTTCCACTTCGGAAGGTGCTCCCACATAAAGTACTGCTACACCGCCGGCCAACTTAGCCAAACGTTCCTGCAGTTTTTCGCGATCGTAGTCGGATGTGGTTTTGTCGATTTGTGCACGGATCTGTCCGATACGGTTGTTGATGGCGTCTTTTTCGCCTTCACCGTTTACAATGGTAGTGGTATCTTTGTCGATAGTCACTTTTTCAGCGCTACCCAACATATCAAGTGAAGCATTTTCCAAAGTAAGACCTTTTTCTTCCGAGATCACCACACCACCGGTCAGGATAGCAATGTCTTCCAACATCTCTTTTCTGCGGTCTCCAAATCCCGGCGCTTTTACTGCAGCCACCTTCAACGATCCGCGCAGACGGTTCACAACTAAAGTAGTAAGTGCTTCGGAGTCGATATCTTCAGCAATGATCAACAGCGGTTTTCCGGTCTGAATTCCTTTTTCAAGGATAGGAAGAAGATCCTTGATAGCAGAGATCTTTTTATCATGGATAAGGATGAGCGGGTTTTCGAAATCTACTTCCATCGCTTCCGTGTCGGTCACAAAATAGGGAGAGATATATCCGCGGTCGAACTGCATACCTTCCACTACGTCTACGTAAGTGTCGGTACCTTTCGACTCTTCTACGGTGATCACACCTTCTTTGCTTACCTTCTGCATCGCCTCAGCGATCAGCTTACCGATAGTTTCATCTCCATTTGCAGAGATTTTGGCAACATTTTCAATTTTTTTCAGGTCATTACCTACTTCAACAGCCTGGCTTTTCAGGTTTTCCACTACAGTAGCCACAGCTTTATCGATACCACGTTTCAGATCCATAGGATTGGCGCCTGCAGTCACGTTTTTGAGTCCCACTCCAATAATAGACTGAGCCAAAACAGTAGCGGTAGTTGTTCCGTCTCCGGCATCGTCATTGGTTTTAGAAGCAACTTCTCTCACCAACTGAGCTCCCATATTCTGGAAAGCATCGTCCAATTCGATCTCTTTTGCTACGGTCACACCGTCTTTAGTGATCTGGGGAGCACCGTATTTTTTATCAATAATTACGTTTCTACCTTTGGGGCCGAGTGTAACTTTAACGGCATCTGCCAATTCATCCACACCTTTTTTCAGAAGGTCGCGGGCATCCATGTTAAATTTAATTTCTTTAGCCATTTTATTATTTCGATTTTCTTGTTTGTTTTTAATTGGTTGATCTAGTTCACATAAGATTAGATCTCAGATTGAATAAGGTTGAACCATCCCGTCAATCTATCATCTTTCTTTTCAATCTTACGACTTACCCGATGATTCCTAAAATGTCAGACTGACGCATGATCAGATACTGCACACCATCTATTTCAATTTCAGTGCCTGCATATTTACCATAAAGCACTTTGTCGCCTTCTTTGACAACCATTTCTTCGTCTTTTGTACCTTTTCCCACAGCTACTACTTCGCCTTTCAGCGGTTTTTCCTTTGCCGTATCGGGAATGATGATTCCACTCACTGTCTTCTCTTCTGCAGCTGCTGGTTTTACCAGCACTCTGTCTGCCAATGGTTTAATATTCATACGTTCTACTAAAATTGATGTTAATATAATTAATGTTAGTTATCTAATTGACATTACCTCAACTGCGAATTCTGTGCCAAATTTATTCGCTCCCTTTTTCTGCCAAAAAAACTACCGGCCCGAGTAGAAACTGACAAATTTTCTGCCAAAATTTCAGTCACCTGCTTTACATTATACCTCTGCAGTGGTAAAAGTTCCCCATATGGCATATTTAAGAAACCATCGTTGTTTTCAAATCTTATTGCACTATTTACCCGTTTCTTGTTACCTTTGCACGAAAATGCGGAAAAGTGACTAAGTGGTTAAGTGACTAAGTAAAAGGTGGAAAAAAATGAAAAAAATATTTCTGTTTCTGTTTGCCCTCGTGACATTCGCGGTGCAAGGGCAGCCATATACACGTATCGTGTCACTGGCTCCCTCGTTCACACAAAGCCTTTATTACCTGGAAGCGCAGGATAACCTGATAGGTTGTACAAGCTATTGTGTGGCGGCTAAAGGTGACAACAAAGAGATCGTATCTTCAGCAGTGAAAGCAAACGTGGAAAAGATCATCAGCCTGAAACCCGACCTGGTATTGGCTTCGGGACTGACTAATCCCAAAGATATTGAATTATTGAAGAAATTTGGTATAAAAGTAGAAATTATTCACTCTCCACAATCTTTCCGGGAAATCTGCAACCAGTTTATACACATGGCTGGACTGGTAGGCAAGACTGAGAAGGCCAACAGGCTGATAGAAGAAAGTGAGCAGACAATCAAGAAAATAACAGAAAGGAACAAACAAAAAACAAAACGGAAGATGTTCTTCCAAATCGGGGCCAACCCGTTGTTCGCGGTTACCCCCAATACGTTTATGGATGACTATATGACATTACTTGGCATCGAAAATATTTCCAAAAACCTGGCACAGGGTGCAGTCTCACGGGAATTTGTCATTGCCCATAATCCCGATTATATTTTCATCGCCACTATGGGCATTGTAGGGGAAGAAGAACTGAAAACATGGAAAAGGTACTCCAGCCTGAAAGCAACCCGGAACAACCAGATATATATAATTGATTCCGATATAGCCTGCCAGCCGACTCCCATTACTTTTGTACAGACAATGGAATTAATGGACCGGTTAATGAGTGAAAAATGAAAAGTGAAAAATGAAATAAAATAAATTCACCTATGAAAAATTTAGGATTAATACATATATATACCGGTGACGGGAAAGGAAAGACGACTTCGGCTGTAGGTCTGGCCGTACGTGCTCTGGGTAGCGGATTCAAGGTGTGCTACTGTTCTTTCCACAAACGTCCCGAAAAATACGGTTATGCAGAAATGGAAAGCCTCAAAAAACTCGGTGCAACCGTACTGAATTTTGCCAAAGGACATCCACATCTTGATAAGAGTATCGACGGAGAACAAATCAAGAAGGAAGTTCCGGAAGCCATCGAAATCCTTAGAGAGAAAGTGGCCTCCGAACATTACGATCTTCTTATTATGGACGAGATTCTTATTTCCGTACGCGATCAATATCTGGATGAATCGATACTCCTTGATTTTATAAAATCCAAACCGGCCAATATGGAACTTGTAATGACAGGCAGGGCTGCCACGGATAACATAATGGAATCCGCTGATTACGTCACGTTCTGTAAGAAGCTGAAACATCCTTACGACCGTAAAATACGGAGCCGGAAAGGAATTGAATATTAAATAACTGTTGAACTGTTTCCGAAATAAAGGTAAACTAAAAAGAATGGGACAAAAACAATGGATTTGGGGTATATATGTCTTACTGCTTTTGCTGGGATTATTAGCTGTTTCCCTTTTATCTCTGGGAACAGGAGAGATTCCGATTCGAATCAGCGACCTGCCTGGCATTCTTTCTGAAAAGGAGAGTATGGAATACGGTGTATTGGCATATATTCGTATTCCCCAAACATTGCTCGGGCTAACCATTGGCGGAAGCCTCAGCCTGGCAGGTGCCATATTACAAGGGATTTACCGTAATCCGTTAGTAGAACCTTATACACTTGGCATCTCCGGGGGTGCATCGCTGGGTATCACCTTTGCAATTGTTGCCGGACTCCATCTGCTTAATATCTTATTTCTACCGTTAGCAGGTTTCCTCGGAGCTTTCGCAACCATCTTCCTGGTATATACCCTCAGCCTCGGAAGGGGCGGGCTCAGTGTCAACCGGATGCTACTGATCGGGGTGATGATTAGCTTCATCGCTTCTTCTTTGATGATGTTCCTTATGTCGATCACTTCCACGGACAACATCCATGGTATTGTTTTCTGGATGATGGGATCCCTCAATGAAACAAACAGCACCTTGATCACAGTAATGATCGCTCTTTCACTCTTCTGCCTGACCATATCATACCTGTTCGTAATGCCGCTTAATGCTCTCCGATTGGGAGAAGAAAAGGCCAAACACTTAGGATTTAACGCAAACAGTGTAATCCGCATCCTGTTCATCATTACATCGCTGCTGACCGGAGCATGTATTGCCGTAGCAGGTATCATCGGATTCGTCGGACTGGTTATTCCGCATATTGTTCGCCTATGGGTAGGTACTGATTACCGTATACTGCTTATCTCTTCTTTTCTGAGCGGCGGTATATTCCTGATACTGTGCGATGTAATTGCACGTACTATTATCTCTCCCAACGAACTGCCCATTGGTGTAATTACCGGTATTGTCGGCGGCATAGTGTTTATCATGTTATTGAGCAATTCGAGACGGAAAGAACTTAGGCGATATGATGATTAGTTAATTTTTCACTTTTAGTTTTCATAATTGGTAATTTATAATTTAACATGACTCCTTTCCTCAATATACAAAACCTCTCCTGCGGATATAGCAGCGGCTTCCGGGTACATGACATTCATCTAAAGCTTCCCGAAGGGTCGTTTGCAGGTATCATCGGGCCCAACGGATCCGGGAAAACCACACTGTTCAGGGGTATCTCAGGGACATTGCCGTTAAAAGAGGGAAATATCCTGCTTGAAGGAACTGACCTATCGGAACTCACATGGAGGGAAAAGGCGCAAAAACTCGCCATTGTGTCACAATTCTCCGAAACAGCAGAACTATCGGTAGAAGAATATGTACTGATGGGACGTCTCCCTTACCGTCAACCGTTTCAGTTCTTCGACAGGAAAGAAGATATCGAGATAGCACACCATTATATGCATCTGACCAATACCTATCGTCTGCGCCACAAATCGATGACGGAATTGAGTGGTGGTGAGCGACAAATGGCCAATATTGCCTGCGCCTTATCACAACACCCTCGCTTATTGTTGCTCGACGAACCGACATCACACCTTGACATTACCCATCAGATGCAATTCATGAACCTGATCCAACGACTGAACGAAGAGATGAAACTCAGTGTGATGATGATCTTACACGATCTCTCACTTGCTGCCGAGTATTGCGACTTCCTACTGATGATGAAAAACGGGACAATCTTTTGCCAGGGAGCTCCTGAAGTGGTGATCACCTATGAACATATCGAAAATGTATATGACACGGTAGTGATCGTAAAGATTAATCCCATATCAGGTAAACCAGTAGTCTTTCCCGTATCTGAACAGAGGTTACGCAATGGAAAAAAATAAATTATTTCACCAAACAAACCGATCTCCGAATAAACCCTCCAATATTTCATTTCCGAATCCCAAATAAAAACAGTACTTTTGCAGCGCTTTCGGGCACAATGGAATTCGGTAGTTTGCCATAAGCGAAGAAGCCGAAGCTGTACCCGCAGCCGTATGTTCCCTATTTATACGGTTATCCGGCATTTTCAAATGTAAAAGTCACTGTCCCGATAAATCGGGATGGGAAGGCAACGGATAACCGGGAGCGAGCCGGAAGACCTGACCGAAAGCATCAGCCATGCAAGCTTTCGGGATAAAAGCAGCGTTGAGATCATTTCCGGCATTTAAATTCTCCCACATTTAAATTCTCCTTGTAACCGGAATTTCAAAACACTCTCTCCCTCGAAAGTTTATGGTTCAAACGAATGTTTAACTGTAAATTTTTCAACAATGAACAAAAAATTTTTCACCGGCATTTTTGCCTTGCTTTTCACTGGCACACTCCTCCATGCGCAGGATTCTGCCGAACAAACATATGACCTGGAGGAAGTAGTGGTCACCGCTACTCGTATGGGATTACCTTTAAAGAGCGTTCCACAGAAAGTGGAGATCATCGACAGTAAAAAAATAACTACTGTACAGGCTGACAATGCGGCCGACCTGCTTAAACGGACAGTCAACCTTGACATCATACAATATCCCGGCGCTTCATCGGCCATAGGTATGCGTGGATTCAGCCCTTCCGCCCATAACCGCAACTACACACTGGTGTTGATCGATGGTAAACCGGCCGGAACAACCAATCTCACTTCTATCCCGACCGATTTTATCGAGATGATCGAAGTAGTGAAAGGCCCCTACTCAGTGCTCTATGGATCGGATGCAATGGGTGGTGTGATTAATATCATCACACGCAAACCCAGTGATATCCGGACTGGCAATATCAGTCTTAGCGCCGGAAATTTCGGGCAGACCAACTTCAATGGATATGCATCGGGAGGCATTTCCGATAACGTTTCTTTAGCACTCGGCTTTTCAAGGAAAGCGCAGGATAAAGATTATCGTATCGGGAAAAAAAATCTGATTTCTTTATCGGAAAAAGAGGAATTGATCCTCGACAAAAAATCGTATGGCGATATCATGACCAACAGCCAATACCAGATCAACCAATTCATGGGGAAATTGAATATTGGGTTCAATAACCTCTGGAGTGCCGATCTGTCAGGCATATTCGTCACTTCAAATGACATTGAGATGCCCGGTAACTATTGGCATTCTGAAGGATTGACCAAGAAAGACTTCGATCGGGCCAATACCTCAGTCGATGTCCGTCGCAATACGTCCAATAACACATTGCTTATCTCCCCCTATTACTCTGTTTATAATGAGAGTAATTACGACAACAACACCGATAATGCATTTATCAACTACAAGGAGTCGGTCAAACAATATGGATTAAAGTTAAGCGATACACATACCTGGGGTGATTTCCAATTGATTGGAGGAATCGACCTGGATGCACTGAACGTCTCCTCCGAACGGTTTACAGATAAAATGACGCAGACGGATCCTTACCGTCCCGATCATAATAGTTTTGCTTCATCGGTATTTGTACAAGGGGCATATACAAAAGGCAATCTATTTGTCAATGCCGGCCTACGCTATAACTACACCAAATTCACACTGGAAGCAGATGATTTTCTCGGTAACGAAAAGAAGAGTAACAATTATTCCAACTTCAACCCTTCGGTCGGGATCAAATATTTCCTTACACCTATGCTGAACATCCATGCCAGTGCAGGAAACGCTTTCTATATGCCCGACGCCTATAAGATGGCCGGACAATTCGAGGCGGGAGGCATGAAATACAAAGGAAATGAAGACCTGAAAGCTGAGACATCAACTTCATTTGATTTCGGGATAAATATATCCAATAATGAATGGTTGAATTTAGATGTGTCCTACTTTCATGCGTTTTATAAAAATAAGATCGTGAACGAGACAAAATTTGATGAAACGACCAACGACATGCATTTCACCTTTGCGAATGCCACAAATGGGCGCATGAACGGGCTGGAACTTATGTTCTCATCCGATATAGCCAAAGCGCTTGGATCGAAAAATAGCCTGGAACTATATGCAGGTTTCACCCATATGTTCAATAACAAATTTGATGAAATAAGAGGAAAAGGCACACCTGATGAGAAGACGCTGACCAAAGATATACTCTACGTCCGCCGCAATACAGGGAACTTCGGTATTACATTCGATACCAACCGCGGTTTTGTAACCCGGCTAAACGCACGCTATATCGGAAAACGACTGGAACAGGACTGGATGTTTGCTTATGACGAAAATTGGAATCCTACCAGCCTTCGTCCCGATATAAAACCGGAAGATTATTACACTAAGGGCGATTATGAAACAAACGATCAGGTTCTTCAACATCCGGCACATCTGGTTTTTGATTATTCTGCTTACTATAATGTAACCCCGAAAGCACGTGTTGGGATATCAGTATCCAACCTGTTCGATGAAAATTACACCGAAAAAGACGGATACAATATGCCGGGACGTAGTATTATGGGGTCGTTCAGCTATTCGTTCTGAAGAAATTAGGTAAATTTGCATCTAAACATGGTGCAAATTGATTTCACGTACTAAAAAACAGCTTAGTGTAAAATAAAACAGAAAAATAATGCGGGAGATTATTTTCATTACAGGCGGACAACGATCAGGTAAAAGCCGATTCGCACAAAAGTTGGCAGAAGAATATTCCTCCAACCCAATATATCTTGCCACAGCCCGCCGTTGGGACGATGATTTCGAACAGCGTATCCGTCGTCATCAGGCTGACCGGGGTGAACAGTGGGAAACCATCGAAGAAGAGAAATATTTGCGTTCACTCTCACTTGCCGGTCGAACTGTTCTGCTTGACTGCATTACACTGTGGCTGACCAATATCTTCCACGATAACGACTACAATCTCGACGCTGCACTGGAAGAGGCAAAGTCGGAATGGAACGGTTTCATCCAGCAGGATTTCCGGCTGATCGTCGTCAGTAATGAAATAGGAATGGGACTTCATGCTCCCGATGAGGCTTCGCGCCATTTCACCGATCTGCAGGGATGGGTCAACCAGCATATTGCCGCATCGGCCGATAAGGCATACGTGATGGTATCCGGTATTCCATTGCAACTGAAGTGAAGAAAGTGAAAAATTCTAACTTCTCAGTGCTAACTTCTGATTTCGAACTTCTTTATATGATTAAAAAATATGAATATTGAAACTGCACTTCGGCAGAAGATCGACAGCCGTACAAAGCCGGCAGGTTCGCTCGGCAAACTTGAAGAGATTGCTTTTAAGGTCGGTAGGATACAGCAAACACTGACGCCCGAGCTACGTAATCCTGCCATACTGGTGTTTGCAGCCGATCATGGCATTGCCGACGAGGGGGTAAGCCCCTGCCCGAAAGAGATCACCCATCAGATGGTAATGAACTTCGTCCATGGAGGCGCCGGGATCAATGTGTTCGCACGCCAGCACGGTATCAACCTGAAAATTATCGATGCCGGTGTCGATTTCGATTTTCCGGCAGGATCAGGTGTTATTGATGCCAAATTAGGCCGTGGCACAAACAATATGTTATATCAGCCTGCCATGAGCATAGAAACCTGTCACAAGGCGATGGAAAAAGGAGCAGAATTTGTCCGTCAGGAATTTGAGAATGGCTGCAACGTGATAGGTTTCGGGGAAATGGGTATCGGAAATACTTCACCGGCATCGCTGTTACTGCATAAATTTACGGGCATCCCCCTCGATGATTGTGTGGGACGAGGTGCCGGTCATGATGATGCAGGTGTCCGTCATAAATGTGAAATACTTCAACGGGTTGCCGAAAAATACTATCCCGCTACTCCGGTCGAAACACTGGCTACATTCGGTGGCTTCGAAATTGCAATGATGTGCGGAGCCGTACTCGAGGCTAAACGGTCAAATATGTTGGTCGTTGCCGACGGATTTATTGCGACTTCTGCTTTTCTGGCTGCATACGAAATTCAACCCGATATCCTCGAAAACACCCTCTTCAGCCATTCATCGGATGAAAAGGGACATATATTGATGCTCAAGTACCTGAAAGGCAATCCGATCCTACATCTCAACCTGCGGTTAGGAGAAGGAACCGGAGTTGCCCTGGCTTATCCCATTATCAGGTCAGCATTGATCTTCCTCAATGAGATGGCCGGTTTCGAAGAGGCCGGTGTACATGATGTCAGAAACAAACATTTCCATTCATCGACATAAAGTGGAAAATAGCCTATTTTAGCAAACCGGAAAGATGAAGCAGCAAATCAACCTCTTTTTCCATGCACTCTTCTTTTACAGCCGTATTCCGGCAGGTAAAATCAACTATTCGGAAGAAAACCTGACGAAAGCATTCCGTTATTTTCCATTGATTGGTATCATTGTGGGTGCAATTGGAGGAGGAATATTTTTACTGTTCCGGTGGATATTCCCGGTACCGGTCGCCCTTGTTATATCCGTAGCTGTAATGGTGATCGTAACCGGGGCCCTCCACGAAGACGGCCTATCGGACTTTTTTGATGGATTCGGGGGAGGACGCGACAAGGAACGTATTTTGGCCATCATGAAAGAGAGTACTATCGGCGCCTATGGAGTCATCGCCCTTATCTTACTGTTTGTGTCAAAGCTTACACTGCTCCTTTCTATCAACCCATCCCATATTATTACAGTATTAATTGCAGCACATGCATCAAGCAGGATGATGCCGATTTTTCTGATAAATAGTTCCCATTATGCACGCACGGGAGAGAGTAAGGCGATGCATACCCGCAGGAGAACAGATAAGGTGACATTCGTGATTGCACTTATATTTGGCCTGCTACCACTGGTTTTCATATCCTGGAAAATTATTCTGGTTGTTATTCCGGTTTATGCAATGATCGTCATGGTTTTGAAAAAATATACGGAGAGGAAAATAGGTGGTTTCACTGGTGATGTATTGGGCGCATTGCAACAATTCTCGGAACTCGCGTTTTATCTTGTTTGTGCTGCATTATATCCGATCTCATGAAACTCTATCTTGTCCGACATACACGTGTGGATGTACCATCAGGTATCTGTTACGGGCAGACCGACGTACCATTGGCCGACTCGTTCGAAACCGAAATGGGATCAATCCGGTCGAGATTATCAGGGATACAGTTCGGACATATTTTTTGCAGTCCGTTGAGCCGATGTGTAAAACTCGGCATATCATTGGAGTATCCATTACTCCTTGACGACCGGTTGAAAGAATTGAACTTCGGTGAATGGGAAGGCCAAACATGGGATAAAATCTTCGAATCAGAGAGAGGTGGAAAATGGTTTACCGATTATCTGAACGAAGCCTGCCCAAATGGAGAGTCATATCGGGACATACTGCAGAGGGTGGAGAGCTTTATTGCAGATTTACCAAAAACAGATGCCAATATACTGGTCATCACACATGCAGGGGTTATCCGTGCATTCAGGATATTGTTAAAAAACTGGCCGGTAAAAAGAGCATTCGACAAACCGGTTGCTTATGGGCAGGTCACGATCATAGAAAAACGACCATAGATTACAACCGTCACTGGAAATATTGCCATATAATGAATAAACTTCGTCCCATTATGTTTGTCGGCACCGGCTCCGACGTAGGAAAATCGGTAATCAATACCGGTTTCTGCCGTATATTCCTTCAAGACGGTTATTCCCCTGCCCCGTTTAAGGCGCAGAATATGTCGCTCAACAGCTATCCGACCGGAGACAATCTTGAAATAGGCCGTGCACAGGCTGTACAGGCGGAAGCATGCGGAATCGGCTGCACAGTGGAGATGAACCCCGTCTTGCTGAAACCGACCGGCAACTCAACCTCGCAAGTGGTGCTCAACGGTAAACCCGCAGGGAATAAATCGGCACGGGAATATTTCAACGAGACTGACCGGGACTCACTCTTCTCGGAAGTAATGCGTTCGTTCGACAGGCTGGCCAGCCGCTATAATCCAATAGTGATTGAAGGAGCCGGTAGTATTTCAGAAATCAACCTCCGGGAGAAAGATATCGTGAACATGCGTGTGGCACTGCATACCAATGCCGCCACATTTCTGGTCGCTGATATTGATAAGGGCGGAGTGTTCGCCAGTGTGTACGGAACACTTCAATTGCTTCCCGAAGCCGAATGCAATGCCATCAAAGGGATTATTATCAATAAGTTCAGGGGAGATATCACCCTGTTTGACGATGGCAAAAAGATATTGGAAGGACTGACAGGAAAACCGGTAATTGGTATTATCCCCTATTGTAAAGGGCTTTTTATCGAACAGGAAGATGGGGTGGTTATCGAAAAGAAAAAAACAGCTTTTAAAGAGGGAAAAATAAATATCGGAGTAGTATTGTTGAAGCACTTATCAAACTTTACCGATTTCAATATGCTGGAACTGATACCGGACGTGAACCTTTTCTATTCGGACAATCCGGAAACCTTGTCGCAGGCCGATATTATTATTATTCCCGGATCAAAAAATACGTTGTCCGATTTAAAAACATTACGGGAAAAACACCTCGACAAGGTTGTTCTGGCCCATCACCGCAGCGGGAAACCGGTATATGGCATCTGTGGCGGTTACCAGATGATGGGAGAAGAAGTCCGCGACCCCGATGGTGTGGAAGGAAATATCCCGGTACTACCCGGATTGAACATACTCCCGGTTATCACTACCCTTGCTGATGGGAAACAAACGCGACAATGCCGGTTTTCATTTATTGAAAGTGATATTTCAGGTGAAGGATATGAGATACACGCAGGACATACATCTTCCAATCGTCCGCTCTGCCGTATGGAAAACGGTGAAACTGACGGTTATTTCCTGAATGACAAGACCTGGGGAACCTATATCCACGGCATTTTTGATAATGCATCAGTTATTGAACGGGTGCTACGTCAGATAGATCCCGATATTTCCGCCACCGTCAATTATAAAGCCCGTAAGGAAGAGGGATATAACCGGCTCGCTGATGTGATCCGGGAGAATGTGGATATGGAGTATGTTTATAAGTGCCTGGGTGCCTAGGTGCCTAGGTGCCTAGGTGGTTAGTAGGAAAAACGGGAAGGATAATGCTTTGGCAATAAATGACAATGTGCTGCACACGATAATTGGTAATCGGTAATTGGTAATTGGTAATTGGTAATTGGTAATTAAAAGAATGCAAACAGGACATGGTAACGACATATATGATTATGCGGATATAAGATGTGACTTCAGCTCTAATATTCCTTACCGGAACGAATCGGAGACTATTGCGGATTATCTGAAAAGTCATATGGATACCATCCGCAATTATCCTGATCCAAACAGTCGTAAATTAACATCTCAATTGGCAGATTTTCACGCTGTATCTCCCGATAATATATTGGTCACAAACGGTTCTGCAGAGGCGTTTTATTTGCTCGCACACCTCTTTCAACACCGGAAAAGTGTAATCCCCTATCCTGCCTTTTCAGAGTATGAGGATGCCTGTCGCACTTATCGGCATGAGATTTCGTTCCTCCCGATAGGATCATTGCAGGATACCCCCCACTTTGAAGTTGATATGGCCTGGTTCGGCGTACCGAACAATCCCGACGGAACGCTTGTGAGTAACGATACTATTTCACGTTTTTGCAGCAAAAATCACCATACCTGTTTTGTCGTGGATGCAGCTTATGACGAGCTATGCCCGCGGAACGAATCGGTAAAAGAGTTGCAAGGCAGATTCAAGAATCTGATTATCGTACACTCGCTTACAAAAACATTTGGCATTCCCGGATTACGCCTGGGGTATATTGTTGCCGACCAACAGATAATCGATGGTATCCGGTCATTGCGCCCCCCCTGGTCGGTAAATGTATTGGCTCTGGAAGCAGGAAGTTTTATTCTGGAGAACCGGAACAGGCTGTTGCCGGATGCCGCTTCACTATGTGCCGAATCAGCACGGTTACAACAAGAAATCAACGCGTTACCTCAATTCGAAGTGACCGCCTCACCGTCCAATTTCTTTTTGGTAAAGATGACAGAAGGAACTGCAGCGGAATTGAAGCAGTTTCTAATCGACAAATCCGGGCTGTTGATCCGCGATGCAGCCAACTTCAGAGGATTAACACCACAACATTTTCGTATTTCTGTACAGGACGAAGTGTGGAACCATCAGCTTATTAAAGCATTGAAATTGTTCTATACAAGATATTGATATTATTTTGTACCATTTCTTTATCACATACCAGGATTTTCTAATTCCGCTATTGGGCGGGTTATTGCTGGATGCTTTTATCGGCGATCCACACCGTTTGCCACATCCCATCCGGCTGTTTGGCAGTATGATTGCCTGGTGTGACCGGCAGTTTAACCGGGGAAACCATCAAAAGAGGAATGGCGTACTTGTCGCTTCAGGATTGGTATTATTGGTCTTTCTATTTTTATTGGGGTTAGAACGGATACTCACTCCCTACCCTGCCGTCCTGCTTATCATCAACACCATTCTCTTTTTTTATGCGGTCAGCAACCGGAGCCTGATCTCCGAAGCGGTGAAAGTGGAAATACTGGTTGTGAAAGGTGATATTCCGGCAGCACGAAAGCAACTGGGTTGGATTGTGGGACGTGACACATCTCAACTTACAGCAAAACAGATCCGCACGGCAACACTCGAAACACTGGCCGAAAACCTCAGCGACGGGGTAATCGCGCCCCTGTTTTTCTATGCACTCGGCGGTATCCCTCTGATGATGGCATACAAGATGATAAATACCATGGACTCCATGATCGGGTATAAAAATGAGAAGTACCGCGATTTCGGATGGTTTGCCGCCCGCATCCTCGATGATGCAGCCAACTTTATTCCCGCCCGGCTTACAGCTTTATTAATGGTGCTGTTCCCACCCTCAGGACGTGGATTCCGCTTTATCCGCAAGTACGCCGGATGCCACTCAAGCCCCAACTCCGGTCATCCCGAATCGGCGCTGGCCGGAATTCTCAACTGCCGATTCGGCGGTCCAAACGTGTATCATGGCAAATTAGTAGAAAAACCCTATATAGGAGAGAACGACCGGGATCTCTCACACGCCGACGTGCTACGGGCCTGTTTCATCAATATACGGGTTACCCTGACAATGACGTTGATAATTATCCTGTTTCTCTTTTTCTGTATTGAGTAATCTCACCGTTTAGTTACAAACTATTTGGTTTTATATTATTTTTCGTACCTTCGTCATATATATTTAAAACGAGGAATGAATATGACAAAACGGTCTTTTACTTTGGTTATTATGTATAGTAACCGGTTTAACAGTACTGGTTTCGAAGTGACAAAACCTGTACAGAGTATATCTGTATATATTTCCTGAGAGAAATTGTATAACATTTTCCTGACATCAGGAAGATGATCCCAAATGAAATGAAAAGAAAAAAGAATATACTAACATGTCACAAAAGAAAAAAAGCAACCGGAATATATCTCTGATAGTTATATTGATCGCAATAGCCGGTCTGGTTTTCTATTTTTCACAAAAATCCGGCTCAGAGACCGAGGCAGGAACGCAATCCGAAACAATAGACATTCCATTCCGTAAGCAGGGAGAACTGTTCTTTACAAGCCCGCAGAATGGCGACACACTGGCAATGATCGATATTGAAGTGGCCGATAACGACCAGTTACGGGCACGCGGATTGATGTACCGGCGTACCCTTCCGGAAAATGCAGGGATGCTGTTCATTCAAAGTATGGAAGAGATGCAGAGTTTCTGGATGAAAAACACTTACATCCCATTGGATATCCTTTTTGTAAATAGGGATAAAGAGATCGTGACCATCCACGCCAATACCACCCCGTTAAAAGAGTGGAATTATGCATCTACGAAGCCTGCAATCTATGTAGTGGAGGTAAATGCAGGTTTCTCAAACCGGCACGGTATTAACATCGGAGACAGGATAGAATTTGTTATCCCGAAATAACACCCTCCCTACCCCATTTCCTTACCGTCGGAATCATATTTTTTCTGTTTGGCTGTAATACACTCTATAACAATTATGTAGATATTGGTTGCCCTCATTTTTTATCCTTCATTTTCACATATTTTTCCAGCCACTGATCCTGTTCCCACAACAGATGCAGTACATTCTCCCGGGCAGCATACCCGTGGCTTTCCTTTGGCAGGAGTACCAGGCGGACAGGAGCACCAAAGCTCTTCAACGCCTGAAAGTAGCGCTCACTCTGCATCGTATGCGTACCGGAATTATTGTCACTCTCTCCATGGGTAAGCAATAGGGGTGTTTTCATCTTATCGGCATGCATAAAAGGAGACATGGCGTTATAAGTTTCAGGAGCCACCCAGTAGTTCCGTTCCTCTGCCTGGAAACCGAATGGCGTGAGAGTACGGTTGTACGCACCGCTACGGGCAATACCGGCAGCAAAGAGGTCAGAATGGGTCAACAGATTCGCCGTCATGAATGCGCCATAGGAATGTCCCCCTACAGCGACTCGCTCCCGGTCTATATATCCCAGCGTATCCACGGCATCTATCGCCGCTTTGGCATTGGCAACCAGTTGTTCCACAAAAGTGTCGTTCGGTTGTTCATCACCCTCTCCCACGATAGGAAAGGCCGCATCATCCAGGATCGCATAGCCACGTGTCACCCAGTAAATAGGATTTCCATACGACAAGTAAGTAAATGAATTGGGGTTGGCTGTAGTTTGTCCCGCGCTGTTCCGGTCTTTATATTCGGTGGGATATGCCCACATGACCATCGGCAGTTTTTCCTTTTTCTCCCTGTCGTAACCGGCCGGCAAGTACAATGTACCGGTAAGCTCGACCCCGTCTTCACGTTTATAACTGATCACCTCCTTATAGACGTTCTCAATGCTCTTGAACGGATTTTCAAATGCAGTCAACGGTTCCGGTGCACGTTTATTCCTGATATTACGGATATAATAATTGGGATATTCAGTCGGTGACTCGATCCGGGTGATAATTATTCCTTTTTTACTATCGACAAACGTAACCAGTTCTTCAACCTTGTCGGTATAGGCAGACTGATAGATCCGTTTCTTTTGTAGTGTTCTCAGATCCAGTTCGTCTATAAACGGGAACTGTCCATCAGCAGTAAAACCGTCTGCAAAGAAATAGATCGAGTTTCCATCCATTTGCAGTGTATAGGTTCCCAAAGCATTCTTTGCTGTTTGCGGATAACCGGGGTCATCATACACGTTCTGGTAGTTCCGGTCGACAATGATACGAGGTTCCTGCTTGTTGTCCGAAGGATTGAAAACATACATCTTCTGATTTCGCGTATTCCACCAGTAATCACGGAGAATAGCATATTCATCGTTACCCCAGGTAATACCGGCATAACGGTTGATAGTTTTCACCAACGAACGGGGACTGCCGGTAAACGGAGCATCGAGCTGGAACACCTCGTCACGGAAATCGGCTTTCACTTCCGGATCACCTTTATCAAGCGCTTCTGCCCAGTAGAGGGTCGAAGGTTTATCGGCACGCCAGTTGATATTTCTTTTTCCCTGCTGAGTAGCCATAAAACCTATCGGCAGATTCTCCAGCAACGGTTGTTCGTTGAACTTCATCAAGAAATCCCCATCAGCCGTGTATATCTCAGCAATATTCGGAAAACTGTAATAAGGGACGGTATAGGAGAACGGACGGGAGAGCGTAGTCAACAAGAGATATTTTCCATCAGGGGAAAAGGATTGGCTTATATACATTCCAGCCTCTTTCCATCTTGTCTTCGAACCATCGAACCCCACCTTATAGAGTTCCGATGTCATCAGCGTTTCGAAATTGGCCTCATCGACCGGATTCTTCAGCAAATCCTGATAAGTCCGGTTTTGAGATATCTGCCCATCACTGACCGAAACAATTGGCCCTTCCGGTAAAGCCTTTTGGGTATCAATCAATTCGGGGCGGTTTTCGGGAAGCATCCTGACAAGCAATCCGGAACCATCGTTAAACCAACTGTATGGAAATCCTGCATTAGCATTCACAACGGCATCCGTCACTCTTCCCGCCTGCAAGGTCTTCAAGTCGGCAATCCATAGTTCAACTCCGTTTTCTACCGTATTGGTAAATGCAAGCTTTGTCTCATCAGGCGAAAAAGACATGTATGCAATAAGAGGTTCGGAAGGTAAACCTTCTATTTGCCTCACTTCTTTCTCTTTCGTTTTTTTATAACGTATATTATTAGAATAGGTTACCGTACTCGATATATTGGCATCGGGGTTAATACGCAGGCCTGCAAGTCTCACTTCAGGCTGGTTCAGGTCAGACAGCGTTTTGAACGTATTCCGGTACAGGAACAGCATCTGCCCGCCTTTGCTGTCCATATTGACTGAAGGCGCTCTTTCTATATCGACCAATTCCAGAATTTCGGCCGGTGGTACCTGATAGGTGATATTTTCCTGTGATTCAACAAACCGGGTTGCCATAAGCAGAACAAATAAAATAATACAAATTCGTTTCATGGTGCATATGTTTTTTATTAATCATAGTTTATATTTGTAGAATATCAGAGGTGCCTCGGAAAAGTTCAAGCAAGCTTGGTTTTTCTCTCGGCTTTCATTATATTTTATGAAAAACAGAAGCAGAAGCCTGTGCCGTGGGCATCACCAGCATATCGTTGACATTCACATGCGGAGGGCGTGAAACAGCAAACCATATACACTCCGCAATATCATCGGCCACTAAACATTCATAACCCTCATACACCTTATCGGCCCGACTCTTATCGCCATGAAAACGCACGATGGAGAATTCCGTTTCCACAGCGCCGGGGCAGATCTGTGTCACTTTTATATTATAAGGGAGAAGATCAAAACGCATCCCTTTGGTCAATGCATCCACCGCATGCTTGGTGGCACAATAGACATTTCCGTTGGGATACACCTCTTTTCCGGCAATGGAGCCGATGTTGACGATATGGCCTTTTTTGCGGGCAATCATTCCCTGCGAAACGAAACGGGTAACATAGAGCAATCCTTTTACGTTGGTATCGATCATCCGGTTCCAATCAACACTGTCTCCCTGTTGCACCGGTTCAAAACCTGCTGCCAAACCTGCATTATTCACCAATACACCTATATTTTGCCATTCCGGCGGCAGACCTTTCAGGGCAGTATTTACTTCCTCTTCATCACGTACATCGAAACAGAGAGTCAATACATGGGAACCGTTCGCTTCGAGTTTATTCTTCAATACAGCCAATCTCTCCTGCCGCCTGCCGGTAATTATCACACCAAAACCATTTTCGGCAAGCTTAAGGGCTGTAGCTTCCCCTATTCCGGAAGTTGCCCCAGTAACCAATGCTATTTTTTCCATAAAATTTAATTTCAGATTCAGCACCAAGAATCAAGACTGCGGATTTGGGATGTTGGATTGGAAATCTGGAAGTATCCCATTCATCCCATTCACATACCTACTCTTCTTATTTCTAACCTCTCCATAAATAACATCAAAATTAGTACAAAAAAACCACACAAACCCCATTTTGATAAACAAAAAGCGTACTTTTACGTTATCAAAAAACAAGATCATATCACTAAAGTATCACCTATGGAGGAACATTTTATTACGGTGAAAACATTCACTTTTGCTTCCGATGTACCCATCGTACAGACATTCATGGAAATGAGAGGGATTGAAATCTATATGAAAAACCTCACACTCAACAGATTGACATATCCTCTCGGAGATATAGAGATGCAGGTGAAAAGCTCCGATTATGAAAGCGCAAAAGAAGCTTTGATCGAAGGTGGATTTGCAAAACCGGAAGATTTTGTATAACTTTCCGTAATCCTCATCTCAAAGGGTTCAGTGTTTCTAGGATTGAATAATACAATTATATATACTTCATAAAATTTCCCATGTCAATAGAGCAAGAAAAAAAAGAAATACGGTATAAATATATCCTTATCGGGTTTCTCGTCTTTTTGGGACTGATCATTTTCAGGTACACACGTCCCTATATGAGTGGTTTCCTGGGTGCAGCCACCTTGTATGTACTGGTAAACGGGCAACAGAAATTTTTCACACAAAAACTTAAATTCAAAAAGTCGATCAGTGCATTGCTCATCGTGTTGGAGGTACTGTTCTTCATCCTTATCCCCCTTACCGGACTCACTTTTCTGGTAATTGATACGGTTTCAGGAATCTCGATCAATCCAGAAGCAATTCTGAGACAGTTTAACGAATTGGTCGACGCCATGGAAGAAAGGCTTGGTTTTAATATATTCACTCCTGAAAATCTGGCTGCTTTACCGAGAGCCGGATCCAATATTCTGCAAATGCTTGGGAACAGTGTTTATTCATTTGTGATCAATGTAGTGGTGATTCTTTTCGTGTTGTATTACATGCTTTTCAACAATAACGAGTTTGAAACAGCTATCAGGGAAGTGTTGCCATTCAAGGAAGAGAATAAGCAGATCCTGGCAGAAGAGACCCGTATGATTATTCAGGCAAATGCCGTTGGAATCCCACTTCTGGCAATTATCCAGGGATTTTTCGCCTATATGGGCTATCTCTTCTTCGGCATAGACAGTGCGATTCTATATGCCGTTCTTACCGCTTTCTCCACTATACTACCCATTGTAGGTACCATGATTGTCTGGGTTCCATTAGGAATCACCCTGCTGTTAGCCGGCGATTACGTAAACGGTATCGCGTTACTTATCTATGGTCTGTTCATTATTGGAGGTGTTGATAATGTAGCCCGTTTCCTCCTACAAAAACAATTAGCAGATATCCATCCGTTAATCACCGTATTCGGGGTACTTATCGGGATTCCTATGTTCGGGTTTTGGGGAGTTATATTTGGCCCCCTGTTGTTATCGCTTTTCATTCTGTTCTTTAACATGTACCGTCATGAATATATACCGGGATCAAAAGCAAAACCTAGGGTCACTACACGCATAAAAGCAAGGAAAGTGAAAATTCCGATGTATGATTCGGCCAAACCCAAAAAGAGAAAGGGAGATACACCCGAGGTTAATTGATCCAATTACCAAAACCAATTACCAATTACCAATTACCAATTATGAATTGTCAATCGACATAACGAAACCATAAAATCAACAAATTATTCTTTGGCACTGTTTTTGCAAAATCATATTGAACGGTCATATAAATGAGCAATTATTTTTATATATGACCGTCAAAAAATTTTATTTGATTTAAAATAAAAGACTATATTTGTAGTCGATACACAGCTAAAGAAGGGAACAAGAATATATGGATAGCAACTTTTCACAACGAGTCAGGGACATCATGGCTTACAGCCGTGAAGAAGCGGGAAGGCTCCAGAACAACTATATAGGGCCTGAACATCTTATGCTCGGCATCCTTCGCGATGGCGACGGCTTAGCTATTCAGGTACTCCAGGATTTCGATATAGATTTACATGTATTGAAAGATTATATCGACTCACATGTGCGTGCCACGCAGGAGCCTTATGATGGGACTAATGAACTCGTGATTAACAAGAATACGGAAAAAGCATTAAAAATGAGTATTCTGGAAGCGCGTCTTACCAAAAGCAGGGAAACCGATTCCGAACATATTTTGTTGGCGTTGCTGAAAGAAAAAAGTACTCTGATCAATGATATCCTCACACAATTTCAACTCGATTATTCAAGTGCATTTCTCTATATAAAGAGTATTCTTGATAACCGGACCGAAGATGGAGATAGTGAGCTGCCCTCTGCAGGAGCAAACTTCACCGACGATGATGATGATGACGCGAATGAAAAGTATCCGTTCAATCCGGCAGGGGGACAAGGTTCCTCTTCACAGACAAAAAGCAGTGGATCCGATACGCCGGTACTCGATAATTTCGGAACAGATATCACCCGTGCTGCATTGGAGAATCGCCTCGATCCAGTAGTAGGACGTGAGAAAGAGATTGAGCGTATTGCACAAATACTCAGCCGTCGCAAGAAAAACAATCCGGTACTCATCGGTGATCCCGGTGTGGGTAAATCGGCTATTGTGGACGGACTTGCCCTGCGTATCACGCAGAAGAAAGTCTCCAGGGCGCTATTCGACAAGCGGGTGATCGCACTTGATATGGCGTCAATCGTTGCGGGAACCAAATATCGTGGCCAGTTCGAAGAGCGTATTAAGGCAATATTGAACGAACTCTCAAAAAATCCGAATATCATCCTCTTCATCGATGAGATCCATACTATCGTAGGTGCCGGTGGCGCTGCCGGATCACTGGATGCCGCAAATATGCTGAAGCCGGCGCTGGCAAGGGGTGAGATACAATGTATAGGAGCTACTACCCTCGATGAATATAGGAAAAATATTGAGAAAGACGGTGCTTTGGAACGCCGATTCCAAAAAGTGATCGTAGATCCCACTACTCCCGAAGAAACGCTGCAGATACTGCGTAATATCAAGGAGCGATATGAAGAACATCACAATGTGCGCTATACCGACGAAGCACTACAGGCGTGCGTGAAACTAACGGACCGTTATGTTTCTGACCGGACTTTCCCCGACAAAGCGATCGATGCACTCGATGAAGCCGGTGCCCGGGTACATATTTCCAATATAGTGATACCAAAGACCATCGAACAACTCGAAGAGGAGTTGAAAGAGGTGGAACAGCAGAAAACCGACGCGGTAAAAGCGCAGAAATATGAGCTGGCAGCCAGCTATCGCGACAAACAACGCCAGTTGTTGTTGGCGCTTGAAGCGGAAGAGGAGCGCTGGCAAAAAGAGATCAAGGAAAAGCCGGAAATCGTGGATGAAGAAAAGATCGCCGAAGTGGTGGCAATGATCTCGGGTGTTCCGGTACAACGCATTGCACAGGCTGAAGGCCAGCGATTACTGGAAATGCGTGATGAGCTGAAGAGCAAGGTGATTGGCCAGGATGAAGCGGTGGACAAAATCGTGAAAGCCATCCAGCGGAACCGGGTAGGATTGAAAGATCCCAACAAACCCATCGGCACCTTTATGTTCCTCGGCCCTACAGGTGTAGGTAAAACCCATTTGGCAAAAAAACTGGCAGAGTTCCTGTTCGACTCATCCGAAAACCTTATCCGCATCGATATGAGCGAATACATGGAAAAATTCAATGTATCGCGTCTTGTGGGTGCGCCTCCGGGATATGTGGGATATGAAGAAGGCGGGCAACTGACCGAGAAAGTACGTCGTAGACCCTACTCTGTAGTACTGCTCGACGAGATTGAAAAAGCGCATCCCGACGTATTCAATATCCTGCTTCAGATTCTGGACGAAGGGCATGTGACCGACAGCCTTGGACGGAAGATCGATTTCAAGAATACAATCCTGATCATGACCTCCAATATCGGAACACGTCAGTTGAAAGATTTCGGCCGTGGTATCGGATTCAATACCAATCAGGATATAACCGATGCCGAGTATTCGCGCAACATCATCCAGAAGGCATTGAACAAAGCATTTGCTCCCGAATTTCTGAACAGGGTTGACGATATCGTGATGTTCGACCAGCTGAGCAAAGAGTCGATCTACAAGATCATCGACCTCGAGTTGAAAGGGCTTTACAAACGTATCGGAGACCTCGGATACAATGTTGTCCTCTCTGAACCGGCAAAGGAATTCATTGCCAACAAAGGATATGATGTACAGTTCGGAGCACGTCCGCTTAAACGCGCCATCCAGAAATACATCGAAGACGAAATGGCTGAGATGATTATCCGTACCGGCATGAAAGAAGGCGAAACCGTTCTGGTTGATTTTGACGATGAAAACCAGAAAGTGATAATGAAAGTAAAAGAAAAAGTGGAATAATAAATTCCACTTTTTTTAATCAACTTAACGCAGTTTAATCACTTCGCTTCCCGCCAGTAAAAACGCTCCGGTACCATACACCTCCCAACTGTTTTCATCAAAGTTCTTTCGGGGATCTGCCCCGATGGGCTGTACCCATCCTACACGACCCTCTTCATTCACACAATTATTCAAAGCCTCCCAGCATTTCTCAATGGCAGGTTTATAGGTCTTACTATCCAATAAACCATTATTTACCCCCCAGGCAAACGCATAACAGAAAAATCCTGAACCACTCACTTCCCCACCCGGATAGGAATCCGGATCAAGCAAACTGGCTCTCCATAATCCATCCTCTTGCTGGAGAGACAATACACGTCCTGCCATTTCCTTGAATAGCTGTTCATAGAAAGGTCGCTCCGGATAATCCTCCGGTAATTCCTCCAGAAGCCGTGCCAGACCTCCCATGACCCAACCATTACCACGGGACCAGAAAATACGTTGCCCATTTGCTTCCCAGCGATCGGTTGTATCCCCTTTTATGACATAATTCAAATCACGGGCAAAAAGTTTCTCATCCTTATTATACAACAAATCATAACATTCTTTGAAATATTGATCATTATATTGATAATAGGTCGGATCATTTAACGTCGTTCCTAATTTCGCTAATACCGGCGGAGCCATAAACAAGGCATCGCACCACCACCATTTGATTACCTGAATTCCCTTATACGGATAGGGATTCTCAAATAAAATCGCAAGAGTGTCAATGGTAGGCTGAATCATCTCCTGGTGTTTTTCAATCCTGTACAAATCTATATAAGTCTGACAAATGGCAATATCATCTGCATGATACCAGCGTTTATATGGCCGCCATTGGGTGGAATCATTTCCCATCGCCATCATTGCATCGTAGATTGTCTGCGATTTTGTTGTCTCCCAGGCGGCAAATAGCCCGGCATAAAAAGCTCCGTTCGTCCAGTCATTCGGGGCATGGCGTGGATTTTTAATTTGCCACTCAGCCACTTTGTTCATTGTCTGCCTGATCGTCCCAGGGGCAAAAACAGAATCTGCCTTATGCATACTACAAGATAGGAATAATAATATCCCTGCAATAAAAAAAAGAATTTTCTTCATTTTTGGTTAGTTTTTATTTGAGTGTTTACCTAAGTTTCTCTTATCTTATGATTGCAACTAAAAGCCTTCACTAAAGTTAGTCGTTTTGAGTCACCTTCGCTCCTCGATTGTTAATTGAGTCACCTTCATTCCTCGATTTTCAATTGAGTCGCCTTCGCTCCTCGATTTTCAATTGAGTCGCCTTCACTCCTCGATTTTCAATTCTCGCTATGGCATAGTACAAGCAAGCTTGTACTATGCTCATTTGGATAAATAACTATTGCTCGGCAATGTTCCAAGCGAGCTTGACATTGCCCTCGCTTAACCGTTATTTTAGCTTAACGAAAACGTTCGCTTTAGTCACATATATTTGTGTAATAATATGCATGGCCATTTCAAGGAATAAACTTCAGATAGACTTTTCCCCTTAATGGTTCAGCATGTCCGGAACTCAAAAAATAATTCTGCCGGCTCTGCGGCCCAAGTTCTTTAGCCTGTTTGAATTTCGTTCCAACCGGGCTGATTGCGTTGAGTATGGACAGCTGCCCATCCGGGAACACTCCGAGTGTATTATCGTTATTACGCTTCACCGGATTGTCCGGAGTGAACAAATGGAGAAACAAATCTTCAGAAGCTGCCACTATCCGCAGGATCCCTTCATCCGTGGCAAGGTCTGCCGCATACAGGTTAGAATGAAACCCTTTAAATTCAGGATATTCCCATGACTCTCCGGTAATGGTATTGTTATACTCTTTTTCCCAGATATTGAAAGAGACTCCTTTCATCCTGTTTTTCCAAACCCTGTAAGGCCCGTTCCCCAGCCATTTGACATGTTTTACTTTATCTTCCGGATAATCAAATGTGATCCCTATGTGATCATGATAACCTCCCACATCAAATGAATAGTCAATCTCAATCCATCCCGAAGGTAGCAATGATAACGTAATCACATTTCGCCTACCCGGCCGGCTGCTGTTTTCATCCCTAAAACTCAGTCGTATTTTCTCCAGATTATCCTCCACAACTTTATCCAGTTCATCCAGGGCCATATTTCCGTTAGTATACCTGGGTCCATTTGTAAGGGACAATCGTTGTCCATTGCTCTCAATCTGGCGGATAACTCCACTCGTTCGATCTATTACAAGCCTGACATCTTTACTACTCAATATAATTTCGCCATTCTGCTCCTCCTGCTTAACGATATTATTCTCTCTTTCAATTAATCTTAAGGCATACCGGGAAGCAGGAGTAATTGTTCTCGTCCAGGTATAAATCTCCCTGCCATATATATCGGTAGCGGTCAAAGACAAAGCGTCATAATCGGAAATATGCTCTGGGAGCGAAACTTTTATCAGCCCATTAAACCCCGGAGGGATATCTGCCACGGAAACATCCGTCTCCAGTTCGTTCTTTACACCGGCAAGATAATCGAAATTGATCCATTTTGCCGTAAAGCTACATTGATTCAGGTTTATAAAATGGTAACGATTCTGTACCCTGAAAACACCATCGAACGAAGGAGGCAGGAATGTGGTCCCCTCCAGATAGACGGGCGACCAAATCTCTTTGATAGTATAGAAACTACCCTCTTTTTCACGAAAAGGCCCTACAATACCATCAGCAGCATGGTTGCCATCGGTATCTATCTCGTTATCCCTATCACTTCGAACCACACCCTGATCTACCAGATCCCACAAAAATCCACCGGCACCCAAAGGATTGAATTGAATAAGGTTCCAGAAATCATCCAATCCTGCACCATGCCCACCGTCATATAATCCATGCATAAACTCCGTCGGAAAAAACAATTTATTCCCATTGAACAAAAAATTGGTTCCTACCCCGTATGCAGGATAGTGATAAGTATTGGTATATTCTTCCTCCAACCAGGGGTGGAAAACATGCCTCTTTTGAATATCGAATTTAGGATATTCCGGCACCAAATCGAAATTAAATCCGCCCTCATTGCCATTTGCCCACATTACAATACTCGGATGATTCACATCCCTGACAACTAATTCCCGGACGAGTTTCTTACCGACTTCGGTGTCATACATGGACTGCCAACCGGTAAGCTCATCAATGACATACAGTCCCAGAGAATCACATATATCAAGAAAATGCCGGTCGGGAGGGTAATGCGACATTCTGACAGCATTCATGTTCATCTCCTTTATCAGAAGGGCATCCATTAAACTGATGGAATAGCTGGTAGCCCTGCCTGTGGTAGGCCAGTGTGTATGCCTGTTGACCCCTTTAAACTTTATCCTGGTCCCGTTTATATAGAACCCATCACCCGGACGCAACTCTGCAGTGCGAAACCCAAATTTTTCTGTAATATTGTGTACGTTTTTTCCATTCTTAATCAAAGATACTTCTACCTGGTATCTGTTCGGAAACTCGGATGACCACAATTTAGGATTATCAAATTCTGCGGATAAACGGGTTATGCCGGATTTGTCCGCATTAGCAGTGATGGCATTGCCAAAAAATTTACCCTCCAGCGTTTTTACCTGAGCCGTTACCTGCGCATTCCCTATATTATCGCTAAGGAAAACATCCATTTGAAAAATTCCATCACATCGGGCATCAATGGCAACCCGGTCAATATGCTCCTTCGGGAGCACCTCTAACCATACCGGGCGGTATATTCCTCCATATACCCAGAAATCGGACTTTCGTTCAGCATTTTCTACAGACTCATTCGAAGATGATTTGTGAACGGTAACCTCCAGAAGATTATCTTCACCAAATTTTAGTAAATCTGTAATATCATATTTAAAACAATAAAAACCTCCCTGATGAATTTCTCCGGCAACTAGCCCGTTTACCTTCACCTCGGTATCTGTCATCACACCTTCAAATACGATATTAATTTGTTTCCCTTTCCATGTCTCGGGCAGCATAAATGAATGGCGATACAGGCCAGTTTCATTGATGCGTTCCTTATCATGTCCATAAGTGAACTGGCCAAACCCCTCGAACTCCCAGTTGGAAGGAACGGGGATCTTAGCCCATTCCCCGCTTTTGCGTCCTACCGTACAGAAAAAATCCCATAACACCGTATTATCACTTCCCGTACCGGACAGATACAGGGATTCTGTCTGCTGTCCATAAGACAAAAAAGTCAGTAAACTTACACACAATAAAATGATCTTCTTCATGCGATTAAAAATTTAGACATAAAAATCATGATACAAGATTTAGGATGTACGAGCCCGTTTCATAATACGAAAATATATAAAATCTTAGACCACAGAATGAAAAATCCAATAATTTTTTACTCTGTGGTCTAACATATAACTACTATTTATACAAGCTATTCTGTACTAAATTAGGATTAGCATCCAATTCATTCTGAGGAATGGGAAAAACATAATGTTTCTCTTCTACTTTGTATTTTTTAATACGTGTGGTCATCAGATTCATCCGTTTCATATCAAACCACACATGACCTTCCTGGCATAATTCCCATAACCTCTCCTGGAAAATGGCTTCCCGAAGCGTTTCCTTGGTATAATCAGACGCTTTTAAAAGAGGAAGACCGGCTCTCGCCCGTACACGGTTAATTCCGTACAACGCATTTTCAGTGGGGCCATTCAATTCATTCTCAGCTTCAGAATGCATCAATAACAGATCTGAGAATCTGGTTATATAATGATTCAGGGCATAATCTGCCGTACCGTTACCAACATCTGTCCTGTCGATATATTTATTATAGTGGGGGATTGCTATACTTTCCGGATATGTATAAGTTCTGTCCGGATTGTTTATCCCTTGGTAAGAAAGGACAAAAGTTTTACTCCTTCGTTTATCTGTTGTCGCCATACTGTTGAAAAACTCTGTTTCTACAGTAAGTGACGACCATCCATCCAACTTAATCTGGTCACCGCTTCTGATGCCCGTAAAAGTGGGCCAGTCCCAACCTTGTGACATAAAACTTTCATACTCCACACTGAAAATATACTCGGAACCGTGTTCATTCTCTAACAAGAAGACTCTTTCATAATCTTGTTCCAGGTCATAACCATAAGCACTGTTATCAATGGCCGATTTCGCTTCCTGTGCCGCCTTACTCCAATATTCCGATTTATTCCAGGGTTTCCCCGCATATGACAAATAGGCTTTGGCTAACATGGTCTGCGCTGCCCCTGCAGTGGCCCTTCCCACATCCGCACCGCTATTCTTCGGGTTCAGATTATTTTTGGCATATTCAAAATCATCAAAAATAAGTGTCCAGACGGCTTCACTTGTTCCCTCATTTGAACTTTCAATTTCAGCCATATTCTCTTCTGTTTTGAGAGGCACGTTCTCAAAGAAACGGATCAGATAAAGATAAGCAAGTCCACGGAGAAAACGTGTCTCACCAATTATCTTCTCTTTTAAACCGGGAGTTTTGAACTCGGTATTGTCCAGATAAGTAAGCACTGTATTTGCCCGATTGATAGTAACGTATAATTGAGACCATATTTGGTAAAATCCGGTAGAACTGGTTGTCCATGTAAACTGATCCATTTCCGTACGCCAGGCTTCACCGGAAAAGTTATTCCATGTTGCTTCCCCGGGATATTCCGCAGCCAGTATGATCTGACGCTGAAAAGCATTGCTGTGACGCAAAGTATTATAGACAGAGATCAAGGCTGCCTTGGCATCCTCCTCGGTTTTATAAAAATTGATCGGGGTAATATTGCTGTACACTTTCTCTTCCAGAAAACTGTCATGACAACCATTCAAACATAATAGAATGGCGACTAAGGCGAATATTGTTTGTTTAACCTTCATAATAATCACACTTTAATAATTAGTAAATCAGAATGATATATTCACTCCAAACAGCACCGCCTTAGCAGACGGATATGCATTATAATCCACACCTAACTGAAGATTACTATTCCCCTGGGAGTTCACTTCCGGGTCAAAACCACTATAATTGGTAATGGTAAACAAATTTTGGCCGGTTACGTAAAGACGGAGAGAATTCATAAATCTGACATTCCCGAATGTATAACCCAACGTCATTGTTTTAACCCTCATATAACTGCCATCCTCTATCAACCAGTCTGATTGCAACAACAGCGGATCAACAGTCACGCGTGCTCTTGGAACACTTGTATTTGTATTGGTGGGTGTCCAGCGATTTAGGATCTCCCTGCGCTGATTTCCCCAGGGACCTGAAATATTTGTTTCTGCACGTTGGATGTTAATGATGTCATTACCATACGATCCCTGCAGGTATACCGAGAAGTCAAATCCTTTAAAAGAAAAGTTATTGGTCCAGCCATAGATAAAATCGGGATTTGGATCCCCCACAATCATGCGGTCGTCGGTATAATTGATCTTTCCATCTCCATTTTTATCGACGAAGCGGGCGTCACCCAACTTGTCATTAGCCGAAGAGCGTGGACCTGCCTCCAATTGTGCCTGATCCTGAAATACGCCATCATATTTCAACAGATTCCATACACCTACCGGTAATCCGGGTTCAAGCCAGCTTCCGTTTACTTTCAAGTGTCCGGATAGGGTTCCCTGCGTACTGGGGGTATATCCTGGTATTTCCAACACTTTATTCCGGTTTCTCGACCAGTTCATTTGGGTGTTCCATTTGAATTCCCCGGTGAAGACGTCTGCTCCTAAAGTTATCTCCAATCCTTTATTCTCCAGACTTCCGATGTTTTTAAATATCGAACCAAATCCAACCGAACTTGGGGTACTGATATTCCACAATAAATCAGTGGTCTTTTTGTAATAATAATCTACAACCAGAGACAACCTGTTATTAAATAATCCTATATCCAATCCTACATCTGTAGAGGCTGTTGTTTCCCATTTTAAATCGGGATTCGGAATATTATTAGGACCTACACCTGAATTCAACACACCTCCTAAGGCATAATTCATGGTTCCAAGCATAGCCAACGATTTATAATTGTCTATATTCTGATTACCTGTCTTTCCATAACTCGCTCTTACTTTAAGATTAGATAACCAATCCACTTCCCTCAGGAATGCTTCTTCAGAAGCTCTCCAGGCCACCGCAAAAGAAGGGAAGAAAGACCATTTATTATTCGCTCCGAATTTAGAACTACCGTCGGCACGTGCCGTCAATGTAAACAGATACCGGTCTTTATAAATATAATTCAACCGGCCCAAATAGGATGCCAATTGGTTTTGCGACCTGTTTGATCCGGGTTGTCCATAGGTGGTTCCGGCTCCTAAGTTATTGGCTAAATACAAATCTGTGGAATAACCGGTTGAAGATGCTTCAAAATGTTTATAATGGAAAATTTGCCAGGTATAGCCACCTACCACATTAAATGAATGATCTCCCAATACCTTGTTATAAGTCAGGATATTTTCATTCAGGTAAGATACATCTTTACGATACCTCTGATTTGCTTCCCCATTTTTGGAATTTCCCCTATGTGTCTGTTTAGGCCAGTAAAAAGCTCTATTGGCTGTGGACAAATCTGCCCCAAAAGTAATTTTCAGAGTCAGGTCCTTCATAATCTCCCAGTTTGCATCAACAGAACCCAAGAAACGATCTATTTCCTGATTATCCTTATAATGATTGACCGTAGCAACAGGATTATTACTGGGGGTACCTCCCGGGGTAGGATTTGTCATCGTATAATTACCATCTGCATCATAGATAGGCACGGATGCGGGCATCACAACGGCGCCATGCACAACGCCACCTGTACCGCCACCTCCGTCACCTTCGGAAGGCATTCCATTTGCCCAACTGTGACTGGCCGTGATATTGGTACTGACGGTCAAACTCGGCACTATTTTAATATCCAAGTTGGAACGGAAAGAGGCGCGGTGGAAATTACTGTTTTTAATAATCCCATCCTGACCGAAATAGCCTCCCCCGACAGAATAACGAATTCCATCATTACCACCGACTACACTGAGATTATAATTTTGAGTGGGTGCGCTGGTAAATACCTCATCCTGATAATCAACACCCTCACCTAAAGCTGAAATGTCAGGGAAATAATAAGGATTATTCGGATTGGGAAATACAGGACTTTGCCCGTCGTTAGCCCTTGCTTCATTGACTAAAGTGGCATATTCCCGGGCATTCATCATATCGAGTTTTTTAGCTACAGTTTGCACTCCATGATAGGCATCCAAAGTAACACGTGGTCGTCCTATATCTCCTCTTTTTGTTGTAATCAAAACTACACCATTGGCGCCTCGGGCACCATAGATTGCCGTCGCCGATGCGTCTTTCAATATTTCTATAGAAGCAATATCCGCCGTATTTAATGTAGCCAGCGGATTCTGTGCTGTACCGTTACCTCCTGCTGAACCTCCTGCTGAGACGGGAAAACCATCCACAACATACAGAGGTTCATTGCTACTACTTAACGAGTTACCTCCACGAACGCGGATCAGAACCCTGCCACCCGGAGCTGAAGAGGCTTGTGACACCTGCACTCCGGCTGCTTTACCCTGGATAGCCTGGTCAAGCGAGGTAACAGGCGAACGCTGTATATCTTCCGATTTAATGGATGATACAGAACCTGTCAAGTCCCGTTTTCTCATTGTCCCATAGCCCACAACCACAATTTCATCCAGTGTTTTCGAATCCTCCTGTAAAACAATATTGACGGAATTCCTTCCCGTCGAGTTGACCTCCTGTACCAGATAACCGATATAAGAAATCTGAATTACAGCACTGTTTTCTACGGTCAATGTAAAATCCCCATCTATATTGGTTACGGTTCCGTTGGTTGTTCCTTTTTCAACAATATTTGCTCCGATCACAGGGTCGCCGTTTTCATCCAGCACCTTTCCGGTTACTGTTTTTCGTCCTGCCTGCCTGACATCTGATTGATCAATAGCATCTTTCTTCGACAAGATTATTTGATAACCTTGTATTTCATAGTTTATACCCTTATCCTTCAATACAGATGACAATACATTTGTAATCGGCTGATTTCTTTCATTCACCGAAATCCGTTCTTTATCATTGATTTCGGTGTTGTCATACATAAATGTATAGGGATAGTTTTTCTCGATATAAGAGAAAAATTCTCTTAGACTTATGTTATTCAATTTAACATCAACACGTTGCATATTATCGGCATGCACATTGGTTAACAGAAAGAATAACAAAAAGGATAATAATACCTTTTTACACATGATAAATATGATTTAAATTAGTTGAATTGTTTTTTTACTTAAATTTGTAATTCTAAACGATCAAAAATCATGTGATGCCTATCGATAAATAATCGATAGCACAAAGAAATGAATGAGTAATGATGTTTAGTTTAAAAGCATGAGGAATGCCCGTTCTTCGTGCTTTTTCTTTTTGGTAATTCTCTATCTTAGACGAATAGTCACCTCCTTTCCTTCTATTTTATAAGCAATTGGGGTCATTTTATTCAATAATCCCAACAACTCTTTCATTGATTCGGTTTTAACAACAAATGTATAACGTGAATCAGGATTCGCATTCTCAAGGGTAATATCCACTCCATACCAGCGCTCCAATTTTTTTACAACTTCATAAATATTGTTGTCATACACCTTCAGTATGTTATTCGTCCATAGTTTGGTTATGCCAGTGTCATCGGCAACAATACTGCAACTCAGGTCTGCTTTCGAAACACGTCCCATCTGGTTAGGTTGCAACTGTGCCAAGACAACTCCATTTTTATTATTGAAGAGTGACACCGATCCGCTCTCAAGTGAAACCGCTATATCTGGATCTGTATCATAAGCAGAAACATTAAAACTTGTACCATGCACCTGCACGCTCACGTCTCCCGATTGAACAATAAATACCTTACGGGGATCTTTTGTCACTTCAAAGAAAGCTTCTCCCTGCAAATGGACCCTACGTTGACGGGATTGAGTAAAATAGGTTAGTGTGGAACCGGAATTTAACCATACCCTCGAAGAATCGGGAAGGGTAAGCTGTGCTTTTTCACCCAAAGGGGCATAAGCTGTAAACTGTGTAGACTCCCCTCTTCCGCTATTAAACAGCAATGAGAGAGCCACCCCAAAAAGCAAGGCAATACAAGCTGTTAAACTGATATATTTAATCAATACTTGTTTTGAATATAATGCGGTTGTAACCGGAAAATCTATCATTCCCCGGATCTTCGTCCACACCTGTTCCTTATCCGGTAATGAGAGCGGAGTCCCCTCCTTAAGGAAGCTCCATTCTTTTTCGAGGGAACGAAAGAGGGAACGATGTTCAGCGCTTTCAGCAAGCCATTCATCCACTTCCGCCTTTTCCCAAGGAAGTGCTTTTCCACTCAGGTAGGCGGCAATTTGCTCATAGGGTACTTTCATCTCTTTTTATATCATTTATAATAGAGACCCTTAAGAAGTAAAATACCCCTAAAGCAAATTTATTTTATTTAAGGCAAAAAATATGTTTTATAACACATTCCTCATTCTAAAGCAGAAGCAACCTGTTTTCGAATTCGTTTCAGAGCGATGGACATCTGGGTTTCTACTGTTTTTACCGAGATATGATAATGATCTGCAATCTGTTGATAAGTAAACTTCCGTTCTTTATTCAGGATAAAAATAGCCCTGCATTTTTCCGGTAATTGATCAACTGCTTTCTTCAATATGGCAGAGAATTCTTCCATATCATAGCAATCAGGACTTGTTTCTGCCATTTCTTTCTCCTCTATCCATTTATTGAGCAAAACAACCCTTTTCTCCTTGTTCCGCAAATAGTTCAGCATCCGGTTACGGGCTGCATTATAAAGATAGGTTTTCAGATATTGGATTTCCAAATATTCTTTATTTTCCCACAAACTGACAAAAACATCCTGTACCACATCTTCAATAGCCGCTACATCCCTGGTATAATAATTCAGAAACAGACATACCGGCTCAAAATATAGATCATATATAATCCGGAAAGAGGATGTATCTATCTTGGATATAGGGTATTGAGACTTCATTGACATATTAGTTTCGGATGCAAATTTAAGCTTTTTAGATAAAAAACCAATCATTTACTGTTTTTTTGCATTTCTTCCATAAGGTTACACATCTTTCGTCCCATATAGTATTTACTATTACACGCCACAATGCTTAACTAATTGATAACCGGCATATATAAATTACAATAAGCCCCAAAAGTTTTACAAAACTTTTGGGGCTCTACTTATAATATATCTTCTTAATTAACAGAAAGCTATAATCATTTGCTTAACTCCATCCCGGATTTTGGTTTCCTTCCAGCAAAGGATTAGCTTGCATTTCACTTAACGGGATCGGCCATAGCAGGGCATGCTCCGGTATAGCACCTACGCGGGTACTTCCTTCCGGTTTGTTCTGGATAGCTGCCGTTGCAAGCGGAACCCATCTCAGCGTGCCCGACTGCATTCCATCGGCCTCGGGATAGAGACGGGTACGGCGAATATCGTCCCAGATCTTGAATTCCAACGGGAACTCGTGGAAGCGCTCGGTCAGGATAGATTGGATCAACGCGTCGCCACTGGCGGTTTCGTTGGCCAACCCGGCACGTGTACGTACCTGGTTGAGGTAGCCCCTGGCATCGCCTTCGTTGCCTGTCCGTGCAAGTCCTTCAGCAGCAATCAACAGCACTTCCGCATAGCGGAACGTGGGCATGTTATAGTCGCCGTTACGCCCGTTAATCAACGATCCCTCATCGAACCACGCCCAGTTCCCGGCATAATTCAGCTCGAAATCTTCTCCGTCGGGCGAAGTATATTCCCAGAAGAAAAACTGTTTCTCCTGTCCGCGGATATCGGAAGGATGATAGCTGTTAAGCAACATATCGCAAGGCAGGTAGGCATTGTATAAAACGTCGCCTCCCGGCTTGAAAATACCCCACTGGAAAGCATCGGTTTCGATGGACCGTACTGCATAAGAATTACCCACGTTAAAGCTGGTCTGATTAAACTCCTTGGCGAAGATGATCTCGTTCGAATCTTTCGTTGTCTTGATGATATTATACGCCGAGTTAAGATCATTGGTCGTTCCACTCGGGTGGATCAAGGCGTGCTGCCCACCATTAATCACGTTGAGGGCCATGTTGGCCGCCTTGGTATAATACTCGTTCCCACCGTTAACCGGAGCACCGGCCCATTGCAGGTAAACATTAGCCAACAAGGTTTGGGCCATTGGCCGGGTCACGTACCCTCCATTGTCGTAGAACGCTATGTTGGGCAACGCGTTCCCCGCGATGATATCCAGTAGGTCGGCTTCAATGTGCTGGTACACCTGTGCCGCCGGGACACGCTCCTGGTAGATACCTTCCAAGGAATTATAAGGAAAGTCGATATAGGGTACGTCGCCATACTCCTTTACGAGGTAAAAATAGGCATATGCCCGGAAGAACTTTCCTTGAGCCACAAAATTATCGATCTGCGCGGGTGTCAGTACGTCGGTCATCTCGGGAATATTGGCGATCACGAAATTCGCCCGGGAGATCCCGATATAGAACTCGGTCCAAATCTTCAGCGACGTAGAATTAAACGACTCGATATTAAAGTTACCCCCTTCGGACGCGTTGGTAAATGTCCGGTCTTTGCGTTTATCGACAAATAACCCGGACATGACACCACCCCACATGGTAGCTTTGGGTGTCCAACCACCATCCACGTCGATATTATGCAAGTAGGGAACTCCTCCAAAATACAGTGCATTAACAGCCGTTTGAGCATCGGACAGAGTCCGCCAGAACTGGCCGTCGGTCTTTTCATCCAGCGGGTTCTCTTCTAAAAAACTAGTGCATGAACTCATCCACAGCGAGATTGCAATCATGCAAAGGATGGATATATATTTATTTATTTTCATATGATATTATAATTAATTTCAAATTACTAATTAAAATGTCAGATTGATACCGAACGTGAATGTCCTCGCACGTGGATAGGTAAAGAACTGGCGGTTGGTACCCCATTTGTTATCGCCCAAACGCGAGGAGTTATCCGGATCGTATCCCAAATAATCCGACGAGGTGACCAGGAACGCGTTGTTCACGTTAGCATAGAAACGCAATGCAGAAAGCCCCATGTTTTGAACGGCACTCGAACTAAACGTGTATCCTAATTGGATCAGGTTACCACGCAGGTAAGAACCGTCGGCCACCCAAGTATCATCGGCATTGGCGTTATTACCCATCCCGAAATTAGCCAAGCGGATAGCTTGTGCACTGCCGTTGGGATTCAGCGTAGGGTGCCATGCTTCCTGCCAAAGGCGATCAAGACCACTGGTAAGAAAACGTCCTTCGGCAGAGTGGAAATACTCCTGCATGATATCCGCGCCCAATGAAAACTGCAGATCGACAGTCAGATCGAACCCCCTGTAATTGAATGTATTGATAAGAGAACCCATCCAATCAGGCAACCCGTTACCAAGGATTTCACGCTCTTTATAGGTTACCTTTTCACCAATCGTGGAAGGCACATTCATTGTTTCAGTATTCCAATTGGCAGGATTGCCATCATAGATACCGGCTCGTTTGTAGCCGTAGAAGGTGGAGAGCTCCTCACCTTCGCGGATCAGCATGTCGTAGCCGACGAAACCGTCGAGAAGGATTTGGCGCTTACCGGTGAGCGGGTCAACCGATGAACTCTCGTCCAGTTTCTCGACGCGGTTCTTGTTGAAACTCAAGTTAAAGGTGGTGTTCCACTGGAAGTTCTGGTTGTCGATGGGATAAGCATTGATCAACAAGTCAATCCCGCGGTTGGAAACCTCCCCTATATTGCTCGTGATCGATGAGAACCCAGTTGATCTTGGTAATGGGCGCCCAAGCAAGAGGTCGGTAGTATACTTATAGTAATAAGAAGCTTCCACGTTAATCCGGTTATTAAATAAACCCAGGTCGATACCAACGTCCCACTGGTTCGTTCTCTCCCACTTCAAGTCAGGATTAGGCATGCGGGATCTATACGAAACAGTCTGCAATGATTCTCCGATGATCGTGGTCGATTGACCAATGGTAGCCAGCGACGCGTAGGTCCCGATCTCCGAGTTACCGGTCACCCCGAAAGAGGTGTGTGGCTTTAACCGACTGATCACAGGGTTATCAATCAGGAAATCCTCGCTTGACATCATCCAGCCAAGGCCTATCGAGGGGAACCAGGAATACTTGTTATTGGCACCGAACTTAGAGGAACCGTCCCAGCGGCTCGTCAAGGTGGCCATGTACTTGCTGTCGTAGGAATATACCCCACGCAGAAAGTAGGAGTTCATCGCCCACCGGTCGTGGTCATTGCTAACTGAAGGACGTTCAGTCCCCGATCCCATATTATAGTAACCATAGAAGTCATCCGAATAGATTTTATCGGATGCACTAAAGTAAGTGTACGTACGCTCTTGCCACGACACCCCTGCCAAGGCATTGATATAATGCTTGCCAATCTCCTTGTTATAGGTCAGGTAGGTTTCTTCCTGCCAGTAGAAGGTGTTTGAGTTATTTGCTGATGCTGCTCCATCATTCGCGCTTTGGTTGATTAAAGGACGCGGGGTGAACGGGGTGTAATTGGCGTTGCGGTTATTGTGATAATCGACACCGAACTGCGTTTTCAGTTCCAAATCTTTGTTGAGGTGGAACGTCAATGCGGTGTTCCCGAATATTTGCGTCCGGTACTGCATGGCTTCCAGTCTCTTTAGAAGTTCTACCGGGTTACCAACCCCCTCGGGGCTAAATCCTTGCGATCCACTATTGGGATTGTTCTGGTCCCTGAGAATAGAAGATGTCTGGACATCGTTTGACTGCATGTAAACTCCATCCAGCATTACTGGTATAAAAGGCGATAACTCTACCATGGTACGCAACGCGCCCTGTCCATACGGATTATCCGAAGTCCTGTTCGCCCAAGTGTGGTTTACCAAGAGGTTTACGCCGGTCGATAACCACTTGGTGGGCTTGTCGTCGTACGCTAACTTGGCATTCAGGCGTTTCATATAGGTATTATGCAGGATACCCTGTTGGTCGGTGTAGTTCAGGAAAGCACCCATCGACGAGGTACCATCTCCACGCTGGATATTGAGCTGGTGGTTATGGGAGAGAGCCATCCGGGAAGACTCACGCTGCCAGTCGGTATCGTACTTAGGCGAACCGTCGGAATTAAATAAACGAGGGTCAGTGAAGATTTGCGACAGGTCGGTTGTGAAGTTCCTTCCTTGCCAGGTATTGGCGTTCTCCAACCCCTGCTTGAAAGTAGCCATCCACTCGCTGGAATTCATCACGTCCATGTAACGTGCCATCGTGCTAAGAGATACCGATCCATCGTACGAGATACGTGCCTGATTCCCGGTATTTCCCCCGCGCTTGGTGGTTACCAGCACCACACCGTTGGCTCCACGGGCACCGTAGATCGCCGCGGAAGAAGCATCTTTCAATACTTCGATCGATTCAATATCATTGGGGTTAAGAAACTGGAAATTAGACATTACCACCCCGTCCACTACGTATAACGGGCTGGCCGAAGCATTAATGGTGGCGATACCGCGGATAATAACGCGCATCTCTCCACCCGGCTGCCCGGTATTGGAGAAGATATTCACGCCAGCCGCTTTTCCCTTTAATCCTTCCAGCGCGTTAAACGACTGGGATTTAATGATATCACTACCCTTGGCCGTAGAGATAGAACCGGTCACGTCCGACTTGCGTATAACACCGTACCCTACCACTACCAGTTCGTCTAACGCTTGTGTATCTTCCTGCAGAACAACATTCAATGAATTTCTTCCGGTAATGTTAATTTCCTGCTCTATATAACCAATATAAGAGATACGGAGAGTAGCATTCTCGTTCTCTACCAACAACGAAAAACGCCCGTCTATATCGGAGACAGTACCGTTATTTGTACCATTTTCTATAATATTTGCACCGATAACAGGTTCACCCTGTTCGTCAGTCACAGTTCCAGTGATTTGCTTTCTTTGCTGTAATACACTGCTCTCCTTAGTTACCAACTCATTATCTTTTCTTATCTCTTTTTTATCAATAAAAATATATTTTCCTGATATTCTGTAAGAAAGAGAAGAATTTTCCATTAATTGATCCAGTATCTCATGGATATTCCGGTTTTCCAGGTCTACATCATAGTGAATGTTGCGGTCCACATCACTGCTTTTATAAAAAAACACGTAATCAGACTGATTCTCAATAGCAGAAACAATCTCATCAAAGGTTGCCTGCTGCATCTTTACCGATAGTTTTTCATTTTGGGTATAATCACCGGCAAAACCATTAAAATTCCCGGTAATCAAGAAGACAAAAATGAACATCACGGTTAAAGGTCTTTTTCTCCATATAACTCTATGGGGATCTGTTAATTTATTCATATCTTTGCATGTTTTTGATAAATTAAAAAATAGTATTCCACTGTTGCTTGTGAGACAATAGAGGTGATTTAATTAATTGAAAACGAATTATGGGCCGGGATACTGTTCGCGCAGTTTCCTGGCTTTCTTTATTTATTATCTCTCAGGTTTCTCCCATAGGCATTTGTTTTTATTAAGTTATTAATCTATTTTGAATTATAGGATCATCTCCTCTGAAGAAAGATCGTATCATCCCTGAATTGTAACTGGAATTGCCTTTTGAAATTAAGGACGTCTGCAATTTCTTCTACCGTCTGATGGGCAAAGAACTTTCCCGTATATTCTTCTTCTCTATCCGCTTTATCCGGAATAATAATGGTAACACCATAAATCTTCTCCAATCGGCGGGTTATCTCTTCCAATGGTGAGTCTCTAAAAGAATAAATACCTTTCATCCACGATGTAACGTCCAATGTATTTACTTCCGACAGAGTCATTTGAAAAGACTGTTTGTCAAAATAGACCTGTTGATTAGGATCCATCATAATTTCATTCTTCAGGTTGTTTTCATTGTCATACGTCCCGAGCGTCACTTTCCCCGTTACAAGCGTGGTAATGGTGTAGGGATCGGAAGAATATCCGAGAACGTTGAATTCGGTACCCAATACATTGATCTGCTGTTTGTCAGTATGGACTAAGAAAACCTGTCGTTCATTTTTCATTACACTGAAATATGCTTCTCCGTCCAAATATACCTCCCTGTTCTTTGAACCGAATTTTTCCGGATACCGGAATAGGGAGGAAGCATTCAGCCAGACGACTGAACCATCGGATAACCGGATGGTTTGCGGCTCACTTTTGGCTCCGGTTCGGACTTCGATCCACACTATCTGATCACGTCCCTTGTAAAATAAACGGACTCCAACAACCATCAGCAAAATAGCAACTGCTGCTACTCCTGCATACCGTATGATGCTGCTATAACGCTTGTCCCGGTTCGTTTCTGATGATGAAATATGTGTTGCGGATTGTTTTTTAAGTTTCTCCCATAAACGCTCCCAACTTGCCTCCAATTCTATTATATCGGGGTACTTCTCTCCCTTACGAAAGTCATAAATATGTTTTAATTGGAAGAAAATATCTTTATTTCCCTGTGAAGAATGATACCATTGTAAGAAAACATGCATATCGTCTTCAGTCTGGTTCCCTTGAAGCACACGTACTACTATTTCCGGAACGTCTTTATTCATTGGTCATATCTTTTTGTCGAACTATTTGTTCTTTTGCCATAACTCACCAGAACTCAACAAGTTTTTCGGTTTCAATTTATCGTCAGTTGCTTTACCAAAACAAATTAATAATCCAAGCAATTGAATTGCATCATTAAATTTAGAGTATTCTCTATTATATTATATATACGATTGTTAAAAGTGAACTACGTATTATTTTTGAAAAATTTTTATATAAAAAATAAATAATGAGAGTGCATAATATAATTAGTCATCAATCGATTTATGCGAAGCGAGCATATCAAAAATGTAAAAAAATAAAATAATCGTGTGAAAAGTAAAAATTTCATATCAAAAAAAGAAGAAAGAAAAAAGTAATCAGACTATCCCGGAGAAATTTCAGGGCTTTGTAAATATGTGTCTCTACCGTCCTGACCGAAATATCCAATTCTTCGGCAATATCGATATGCTTCCGTCCTTCGAGATAGGCCTTTTTAAAAATCTCCCTGCGTTTAGACGGCAGTTTGTCAATAGAAGCATAAACAGCTTCCATTTTGTCTTTATCCCAGAAATAGTCTTTCGACGATTCGTAATATTTTAATTCGTCCAACTTAACTTGTTGAACAGCTTTATCCATAAAAGTGTCCTCCACCTGTTGATGTTTCAAATAATCGTAACAGGCATGTTGAACCATAGACAGAAGGTAATTTCTGATATTTTCTTCCACAATGATCGTCGACCTTTTATCCCATATCTTAAGGAAAATATCGTGGACAATATCCTCCGCTGCATGGGTATCTACAAACTGCCGGGCAAAAAAGACCAGATCTCCGGCATATTGCAGGTAAAAAGCTTTAAAATATTCTGTGAAAATACCTTGATCTTCTTTTTGTTTTTTCATTTCGGAACTCTAAAGATATTCACCCAAGTGAAACTTTCATTGCTCTTAAAGGCATCAGGCACAGGACTGTCCTGTGGGTATTTCCTGTCAAACCAATTTGAATAGTCTGCCGTAAACATTAACATCGATTTAAAACAACCCTCAAAAGTATAAAAAATAAAAAATAAATAAAAGTTATTTTCTGTATATCGTTTAACAAAAACGTTCATTAAAACCTGATATGAATAAACATATACAACCTGTTAAACAAAACAGCGGAAAACTTGTTTACTTTAATCACAGAAACGATAACATAAGATCAAAATGAAGATAGAAGTATGGACAGATATCATGTGTCCCTATTGCCATATCGGTAAAATACATTATGAGAAGGCGCTCCGGCAGTTTGATCATGCTGATGAAGTAATTCTCGAATGGAAAGCATATCAGCTCAATCCCAACCTTCCGGACAAAGGGAAGGGTATCCCTGTCAAGCAATACTTAACGGACATGGCAGGCTATTCTGAAGAAAATGTAGATAATATGTTTGCCGGGATCAGGCGGCTGGCTGACGGGGCAGGTATTCCATTTGCTCTTCCCAACGCAATTGCTGCCAATACACGTGACGCACACAGATTAATCAAACTGGCAGCAGAAAAGAAACTGGATTCCGTTGTCCTGGGAAAATTGTCGAAAGCCTATTTCGAAGAAGCTAAGGATTATAGCGATTGGGAGTTGCTTGTCTCTATCGGGAAAGAGGCGGGTTTAGAGGAAGAAGAGATACGCCGCATGTTGGATAGCAACGACTATCTCTATGAGATAAAGCAAGATATGCAGGAAGCGGCCAATCTTGGGTTTGATACTGTACCCACCTTTCTGATGGACAGGCGGCAGGCCATTATAGGTTCGGAACCGGTAGATCTGTTTGTAAAAGTGCTGAACAAAGCATATAGTGACTGGAAAAACCGGACAGAAAAGGATACTTCGCCGGGACCGGAAGTGACCAGAGGTAAATCATGCAATGCAGACGGGATGTGCGAGATTTAATTTTTTCATGTTTAAAAGGATTATGGTATCTTTGCACACAATGGAATAAGACCTACAGGTCTTTACTAACTTTTCAATGAGGCTATAAATGGAATATTTGCGGATTGATCCCACCGATACAGCGCGCTGGGAAAGGATTTGGAAATTGTATGAAGAGAGTTTTCCATTAGCGGAAAGACGAAAAAAAGACGATCATTTGCGTGCTCATGCAGATGAGCGATTCTTTCCCTTATCGGCATGGGAAGGAGAGGAATTGATAGGGTTGATATTCTTCTGGGAATGGGACTCTTATCGCTATCTGGAATACCTTGCAGTTAACCCTGAGCTCAGAGGACAAAGTTTCGGATCTCAGATGTTGAGATATTTGCGTGATTCGGAGCATACCATCATCCTCGAGATCGATCCCCTTAGCAATGAATTATCGGTACGACGCTTACAGTTTTATGAACGGGCAGGCTATACGCTCACTCCCTATCGCTTTATGCATCTACCCTACCGCCTTGAGGCAGAACCGCAGGAATTACTCATATTGAGCTATCCGAACATGATTACAAAAGAACAGCACAATGATTTTGTCCGATTCGTGAATGAGGAGGTCATTAAATATTGTGAGGGTTTTCCACACAATCAAGAACTGATTTCATAAGTTGTAATAATTGGTCGACCATCAATTTTTCTCTCTTAGACTGTGGATGGATCGGATAAATAATTACTAAGATATGCTCTCTGTCTTCCATCTTCAGGTATCCGCCTAACCCCCAAGAGATCATTCTCGCATCAGTTCTGAATTTTAGTATCTTCTTTTCCCTATCAGAATAAGAGATAATCCATTGCCGATCGACTCGCTGCATCACCTCATCGAATGGATTCTCACTCCGTCCGCGAAAGTGGAACAAAGTTGTTTTCTGACCTGAGAAGGAAGGCGGATCTGAATCATCCGATTCCATATAATCAAGCCTCTTGGAGAAATAGAAAGTAATGATCGCTGGCGGTATCATCCCGACAATGAAAAATACTAATCCCATCCGCAGAAGATCCACCCGAATTCCCCACAGCAGATATACCACAAAAATAATTCCCATGAAGAAAGTAAAAAAAATAGATACCCAATAAAGGTATAATCTGATCGTGAATTTCATATGACTAAAATTATTTATTTTCAATGGTGTCATATGGAACTCGCATTTAGTCATGTTCTTGTGTGAGAACAGTTATCATGCTCGTTTCATATGATTCAAATTAGATACAAAAGCCAAGAACCAAGATTCAAGACTCATTTGTAAATTTACCTATTAATTAATTGGCACATTAGTCACTACTTGTCCCCGACTTGTCGGGATTGGCACATCTGTTCAATGCAGTTGTGGCATAACCAGTTCTTCTGTAATATGGATATCTTTAAATCCCATCTCTCTCAAAAGCGAAGTGATAGCAATCTTCGCTTCATCGGTTGCTTGCCTGTAGATACCCTGTTCAACTGCATCACGGATCATCACATTTTTCTCCCGTGAAATCGCCTCGTTGTAATCCGATATTTTAATGGGATTAAAGGCATTCTCACTTTCGTTATACACCTGTATTGATTTTTCATCAATCACCGTATCAAGTATTTTGGGTTTGGGTATCGATATATGTATGGTGGTATCGTTATCCACGGTTACATTTATACGGTTGAAATCCACGCCAGCCTTAATGTATCCATTATATTTCAGTAAAAAATATTTGTCGGTCAACGGCACATTAATATTCAAAAACTTACGATAATCTTTATAACTGATTACTCCCGTATAGTTATACCTCACCAATGCCAGTTCCTGTATATAGGAAATACGATTCATCACCGATGAACTGTCGTATCCTCTCTCCTTCTCTGCCCTTTTATTACCTGCCAGCAGCAGGATCGCCAAAATAACTGAGAGAACGAAGAAGAAGACCGTCAGTATATTTATCCTTATTTTTGTACTCACTACTTACTCTAAATTCATTTAAATGATTATTCTATCAGTCCCATTTCTTAATTCCTAAATCCTATATTCCTAAATCCTGTATTCCAATCAACCACAAATATAGCAATTAACTGTTTAGAAAAAGTATTTCCTTATTTTTATCGGTTCATGATTATGTTAAAAACACTGACAAATCACAAAGTTTTGTTTATATTTGCCGCTCAAAGTTAAGCCCCGGATGGAGTCATTTTCCAATATACAAAGTTTCAACCTCTTATTCAACGAATACCACGAACGTTTTATTCGTTTTGCCATAGGTTACGTGAAAGAGAGGCAGACGGCAGAGGATTTCGTGTCGGAGGCTTTTGCTGCATTTTGGGAAAACAGATCACAACTGTCGCCGGAGACCAAACCGCCGGCCTATATCATGACTATCGTTAAGAATAAATGTCTCAATTATCTGCAACATCAGCAAATAAAGCAGCGGGTAGCTTCTGAATTAAAGGATCATTCCGAGTGGTTGCTACAGACAAAGATCAGTACACTGGAAGCGTGTGATCCAGACTTTCTTTTCTCCGAAGAGATCCAAAAGATCATCGACTCCACATTGAATCAACTGCCAAAGAAAACACGACAGATATTTCAGATGAGCCGTATCGAAGGGCTTCCCTACAACGTGATTGCCGTAAAAATGAATCTCAGTCAGAAATCCATCGAATACCACATCTCAAAAGCCCTCGACGTGCTGCGGGAATCATTAAAAGATTTTTTATGTATTTATCCTATTCTCCTTATCTGGTTTTAGATAACAAATCGGAATTATTATCAATCGGACAAATAGTGAATGAATAAGACATGGGATTGGGTGTGATCGTATACTCGGGATGAACCTGCGCTCCCCAAGTATTGTCCCCACCTACCCCCATGTGAGCATTATCGATGTTAATCCAGATAAAATCTCTCTTCTCTATACTACCTCCATGCTTTCTCTCTATGTCATAAGGAATATAATCGATATCACCCTGCGAAAAATTCCAGGCACTTGCACTCAACGGCCTTTCTCCTTTTATTAAAATACCTTTCCCACTATTATCACGGAAAGACATCCATCGCACATCACATTTATTACCTGTTTCCTGAGGCCGTATATAAGGATGATATTGTTCCCACACGGTTGACTGGTATATCCCCACCGGTGCCGATGTTTTCCTGTCGGCATAGTTCTCATGAGGACCCCTTCCAAACCAGGCGAGGTTTTCATATTCATCCGATACAATGAAATAGATTCCGAAACGGGGCATCTCCGGCAATGGCACTTTACCCGGTACAAAATTCATCGAGACTTTTATCTCTCCTTTGGAGGTGATGTAATAAATGATATCAAGTAAAGAATTTTGTCTTTCCAATTTATAATTGGCAGTGATCCGAATATGCTGTCCCTTTTCACTGTGCACGGCAAAATTCAATAGTTTCATATCCTCTTCCACATCTTTCCATATGCCACAACGTGCCAATGTTCCATTTGCAACATCATTATCGGTAAGCGGCCGCCAGAAATTGGGTGCAAAGCCTTTTATCATCAACTCCTTGTTGTTATATTTCAGGCTATTGACAAAACCTGTCGATTTTGAAAAGCCGATATTGAAGCCGTTTCTGTCCGTCAACATAATCACATCGCGGTTTTCTTCGATCTTCAAATTATCATCTCCTTCCAGTTTGTCGGATTCTAATTTTTTATCCGGCACATAGAAAGGAAACTGCTCCATGGCTATAATGTGTCCGGACGGAATCAAGAGAGATTCATCTTTCGTCAAGGCCTCTATCTTCAGTAAATATTCTTTATTACGGTCCGGCACTATATTGAGCGGCAATCGTATGATAGCAGATTCTCCGGCCTGAATATCGGGGAACTTTTCCTCACCCGATGCAACTATCCTACCGTTTTCTTCGAGCACCCAGTGGTAATAGTAGTCTTCCAGCGATTTAAAATCATACCGGTTGGCGACCCTGATCTGATCCGGACTAAAAGGAACAGTCTCAAACAGTATATTCTGGTATACTTTTTTTACTTCCCAAATATGAGGACGGAGAGTTCTGTCGGCCAATACCAAACCATTGGCACAGAAGTTGGAATCATTCGGTACGCCCACAAATCCCATATCTCCGCCATACGCCCAGATTTCATTTCCTTTTTCATCTTTGATCCTGAAAGTTTGATCCACCCAGTCCCAGATAAATCCTCCCTGCAACTGATCATACTGATAGACCAGGTCCCAGTAATCCTGTAAATTACCCACACTATTTCCCATTGCATGCGCATATTCGCATATGATCATGGGGCGCGGGCGCCTTTCATTCACAAACTCCCGCAAATGCCATATACGTGCATACATCGGGCAATAAATATCGGAAACACCTTCCCGTCGGGAACCTTCGTATTGTACGGGACGGGTAGTATCGTATCCTTTCGTCCAATGATATATGGTTTCGAAATGCTTACCATATCCCGATTCATTTCCCAACGACCAGGTAACAATCGACGTGAAATTACGATCTCGCTTCACCATACGCGACATACGCTCCATGAAAGGCTTTTCCCATTCCGGATAATTAGCCAGTGTTTTATCCTTATGGTCGCTCATGCCGTGACTCTCAATATTGGCCTCATCAATAAGGTAAATACCCAATATATCGCACAACGTATACCATTGGTAATAATTTGGATAATGGCTGCATCTCACCGCATTAATATTGAATTGTTTCATTAGTTGGATGTCACGGACCATACTCTCCACCGTTATTGTCCTTCCGTTATCCGGATCATGCTCATGGCGGTTGACACCCTTAAACGTTATCGGCTTGTTATTCAACAGGAATAATCCGTTCCTCATCTCGATAGACCTGAATCCGAAAAGATGACAGAACGACTCCAGTTCATTGCCTTTGGCATCTTTATAGGTGACGGCCATGCGGTATAATGACGGGATCTCGGCACTCCACGGTTTTACTGAGGGAAAGACCTCGGAGAAAGCAACCAACGTATCTGAACCCGACCGCAATTTCCGGTTGAATGAGTAAATCACATTGGTGTCATCAAACAAAGTAACCTCTAAAGAATGTCCTTCCTGAGGGTTATGCAAAAACAAATCGACATTTAAATCACCATCCTTATAATCATTGCACAATCCTGCGACGAAAGAAAAATCTTTCACACGGCTTTTTGGACGTGCATATACAAACACACTCCGTTCTATGCCGCTGTACCTCCAATAATCCTGTCCTTCGAGATAAGATCCGTCACTATACCTGAATACTTTTACAACGAGATTATTATCGCCTTTCTTCAGCAACGGTGTAATATCAAAATGAGCGGGTAAACGGCTATCCTCACTGTAACCAATAAGTTCTCCATTCAACCAGCAAAAAAAAGCAGACTCTACCCCCTCAAAATCGATATAAATATCCATTCCGTCCCAATCGTCGGGTATTGAAAAATTCCGTTGATAGACTCCTACAGGGTTATAATCAGCAGGTACAAATGGCGGATTGGCAGGGAACGGGTAACTCACATCGGTATAGATCGGTTTATCGAATCCCTGCAATTCCCAACTCCCCGGCACATTGATCTTATCCCATCCGGAAGTGTCAGCATCCGATGCCAATATCCGGTTATCATCGCATTCCGATGGATTTTTGTACAAGATAAAATTCCAAACACCATCCAAAGATATACGCCGTTCCTTTTGTTCATCGAGTGTAAAGATCTCCCAAACAGGTTTATTGTATTGTGCAAGGGCATACTTCTCAGATTTATAAGGTATAAAGTGCGCATGCATGGGTTCACGGTTTATTGTATTCATTTCCGGATTTTGCCATATCTCCGGATTAGCGTTTTGGCCTTGTACTTCGCCAGCACCCATAAACAAGAAAAGGAGGAGGATTGAAAACAGGTATTTATATTGTGACATATGATTAGTTTTAGAGTAAAGAACTGAGAACTGAGAATTGAGAACTAAGAAGTTAGAAATAAGAACTGAGAAATAAGAGTCAAGATCCGGGACTATTTCATATGATAATTGATTCAAAAAGAACAAAATAGCGTAACCAATACCGGTACGCTGAGATCAAGTATAAATCCGTGAAAAACGGAAATAACGGCAAATTCTTTCCCTGAAAATCTCAATATGATCGGGAGCGTGGTATCCATCGTGGTAGCTCCCCCTACCGAAATGGGCGCTAACTTGCCAAAATATTTCACAAAAAGCGGCGCAAGCAACAATGCCATTATTTCACGGATAATATTCGAAAGTAATGCAATAGTACCAAGCTCCGCTCCCTTATATTCGGTGATAAAAATGCTTGATAATGAATAGTAACCGAAACCGCTACCCACAGCCATCGATTCAATAGCCGAACGTCCGGGAAGCAAAAGGCTTATGATTGCGCATCCCAACAATGTACCGACAATCGTGGCTACCGGTAGTAAATAAAACCGCGGGTTTATCCTGGTGAAACGCTTCAACGTATTGGAATCATTACCCAGACTCAGCCCCACACAAAACATCAAACAACACAGCGCATAAAAACTTATGTCGTTATCGACAACTGAAAGCGGAATAATTTCGAAATAACCGAACAATACGCCCAGAACGAAAAAAGAGACAATAATAATACTACTCTTCATGAAGGCCTTTTTGTTTATTATTGATACGTTTCCAGAGCACTAATGCGGCTATAGCGCTACCCAGAACTGCAGCAACGGTAATAATTAAAGCTTCAATACCGATGTTGGTCAATCCGGATATTATCTGAGGATTACCTCCCACTTCCAGTCCGAGAATAAATAGAAGAATCCAGATCAACAGGGTAATAATCTTTGAAATATTCCTGAATTCTTTTTTTCGTAACAAGAATCCAAAAACCCCTCCAAGCACCATAAAACCAATTGCAATAAACATATTAAAAAAGGATTGTAAGGTGCCGTTGATTATTTTCCTATAATCAAACGGCACCTTTGTTCATATCTTATCAATTATTCAAAGAAAGCTTTTCATTGGTGTTAATCTCTGTCAACGGGATCGGATAAAAAGCATTTCTCTCCTGCGAGAAACCGCTTCTGCCGGCATTCTGCAATGCCTCTCCCAATTTACCCCATCTTCTCAGATCGTACCAGCGGAAATTTTCCAGAGGAAACTCGATCATCCTCTCGTGTTCGATCTGCCGGCGTACCTCTTCCTGAGACTCCCCTTTCATCGGCGGCATATCACCATGTATCCGGCGTACCTTGTTGATCAACGGAATTGCCTGTGAAGTCTGTCCCAATTCATTCAAAGCCTCTGCTTTCATCAACATCACATTTGCATAACGCATGAGCGGCACATTTATTGCCGTATAATTCTGAGTCAATCCCTCTAATGTACCGGGCAGGAATTTCCTGAAAACAGGACGATTGTACGGAACTCCATCATTGGAGAAAAGATCGTCATAATCGTAGCCGTACACTTTTCCTGTCCCGTCGTTGAAATAATCGCTGCGGAAAAAGATTGTCTGGTATAACCGGCTGTCGTAATGTCCTGTTTCCGCAGTCTCTCCTTCTTTCATGAACGCATCCATCAATGTAGGGCTGGGAAGTATCTCATCCCATCCTCCCAACTCAGAGGAAGCGATCCACTTATGGAACTGTGTACGATAATTTGCCCCGTTGGCTGTACTCATAGAGAATTGCAATTCGAATATCGACTCACTGTTATTTTTATTATCGCCTGTAAACATACTCAAAAAATTGCTTTCAAGGCTATATCCTTTCACTTCATTGAAAGCATTCACGGCAAATTGCAGGTATTCGGCCTTTTTATCCGTCGTTTCATAAGCACGGGTGAGATACGACAATCCCAGATAGGCATATGCTGCTCCTTTTGTAGCCCTTCCTATATTGTCGGGGGAATGGCTTTCAGGCAAAGCGGTAGCTTTCTGCAGATCCCCGATTATAAAGTCCCATGCATCAGCCCGTGAAGACTTATCCTTACTTAAATCTTCCTGATTGGTAATGTATTTATCACGAATAATGATTTCTTCCCAGTTGAGAATAAGTTTCAGGTGGTAGTAGGCTCTCAGGAAATGGGCTTCATTCACAATCCGGGTTCTCTGCTGCGGCTCAATTTTATCATCCGGTATTTCTGAAACCTTTTCTATCACCTGGTTGCAAAAACTGATCCCGGTATAATTATTCCACCAGTATGCACTGACCTGTGAATTACCATTCGTATAGGAAAAATTATAGAGTTCAACCCAGTTGGGATAATTCATCGCATCGTTACCCATTAATATAATATCTTCCCTGTAGGCTTCCACCGGCCATTTCACCTCGGCATATTCCCATGTATCAATGGAATATTCTAGTTGAGAATAGGCTGCCGCAAGACCGGCTTCGGCATCCGACAGATCTCTCCAGAAACTCGCGGATGTCAACATATCCGGAGAGTTTACATCCAGGTAATCATTACATGCCGGTAAAAGGAGTAATGAACTGATTAAAAGTATATATATTGATTTTACTATTCGTTGCATAACTGTAATCTGTTAAAGTTAAAATGTGAGTTGAAGACCAACGGTATAGGATCTTGTAAAAGGATATATATGCCTGTCCACTCCGGAATCGAGTACACTGGAACGTGAAAATTCCGGATCGATCCCCGAATAAGAGGTGATGGTAAAAAGATTTTCACCACTCAGATAAAAACGCAGTTTATCCAGGTGCAATTTCTGTGAAACAGTCATAGGTAACGTGTACCCCAGTTGTAACTGGCGAAGTCTTACAAAATCACCATTCTCGATAAACCGGTCGGATTCCCTCAGGTTATTGTTCGGATCCTGATAAACGGCGCGCGGAACATCAGTAGAACTGTTCTGCGGTGTCCATGCATCCAATGTCGATCTCAGGAAGTTGGATCCGGAATTCATTCCTTCATAGAAATACTTATTCCCGTTATAGAGCTTATGTCCCCAGGCGCTACTTAAAAGCAGGGACAAATCGAATCCTTTGTAGTCTGCCGTGAATGTCAGGTTGGCTTCGATCTTGGGAATACCTGATCCGATATATTCCTTGTCATTTTCATCAATCACTCCATCGCCATCCACATCGAGAAAACGAATATCACCCGGACGGGCATTCGGTTGAAGCAATTGACCGTCTTTATTCACATGTGCGTTGACCTCCTGTTCGTTTTGGAAAAGCCCGTCCGTTCTATAAAGATAGAAGGCGCCAATCGGCATCCCCACACGGGTTTGGGTAGGGAAATGCTCTGTACCGAATTTAAGTCCTTCGCCATACAATACCTGGTTGGCATCAGCAAGGGCAACCACTTCGTTATTGATAGTAGCCATATTGAATCCGATACCATAATTAAAGTCTCTGAACTTGTCGTTCCAGTTCAGTTCCAGTTCTACTCCGTTATTTCTCATCTTACCCACATTTAATGTAGGATTGTTGAGTCCGGCAGAGGGAGGCAACGCCTTAGTGATTAACAGGTCTATCGTTTCATTATGGTAGTAGTTCAGTGCACCGGTCAATTTATTATTGTACAATCCGAAATCCACACCTATATTCTTATTATCGGTTGTTTCCCATTTCAATGATTTATTTTCCAATGAACGTGCAATACTACCCGGCCATGGATTTTCGCCATTCCCCTTTACATACCCCTGGTATTTAGTGTTGTATGTAGAGATCAGAGCGAGGAAATCATATCTTCCCAGGGAGATCTCATTCCCTAAACGTCCCCAGCTGGCGCGTAATTTGAGATCACTCACAAAAGCATCTTCAGGAAAGAATTCCTCCTGGCTGATACGCCATCCTAAGGCTGCAGAGGGAAATAATCCCCAACGACTGTCTGCACCGAATTTCGAAGAACCGTCGCGACGCAAAGTCAGCTGAACTAAATACCTATTGGCATAATTGTAATTCAGACGACCGAAAAACGATGCACGTCTGTAGTCCCACAGCGTTCCGTCTCCACTGTACGTACCTCCTGCCCCTGCTCTTATGGTCGAGAAATAGGGATCGAGGAACCCTGAAGGCACTTCTTCAGTAACTAATCGACCATCTTCCACCTTATACAAGATCGACTTACCCTCCACGGCGATTGAATTCCAGGTCATTCTTTCCTGTGTGACAGAACTACCGATCATGGCATTGACAGAATGGGCCTCGAACATTTTGTTAAAACTTAACACATTATCAAATACCTGTTCTTCCCAGTAACCGGAATATTCTTCATGATAGGGATATTCCCTTTTTGACCGGATATCTGCCACATATATGGGTTCATGGGATGTACTCCGTTCATGTTCCCCTCTATAGGCATAGCTGGTCCTGAAGTTCAACCAATCGGTAAAGTTTACCGTTACTCCCACATTGGCTGTTGTATGATACTTCTTGTTTGAGGAAGACCTGAAGTTATAATCTGCCATCACGTTCCTGTTATTGGGAATACCGCCAAAATCGGTCAAACCGTAACCCGAAGGTTGGTTTTCATCGTATATCGGAACCAACGGTGAAAGCATGTACATCTCCTTTAAACTATACGTCGGCTGTTTACTGTCGGTATATTTGAAAGCAATATTGGCATCTAATTCAAAAATATTTTTCTTTAAGTTCAATCGCGCACGGGCATTATCATGACGATAGTTGTTTCCCAGGAATATCCCTTTCTCATCCAAACGGTTATAGGATATGGAATAGTTTGAATTCTCGGCTCCGCCTCTTACTGCTAACATATAATTCTGGGCAACTCCGTTTCTTAACATGGCATCCTGCCAATCGGTATTGACATTCGATTCATTTGTCACATATGACGGTAAAGTGACTTTGTCGTTGTCAGCAGCATACATATTCCAGTTATCGTACATTGCCCTATGTACCTGGCGGTACTCCGGACCATTTAATAGCTCCAGCTTCCTGGCCACATCTGCAAAGCTAAGGTAAGAGTTGAATTCAATCTTGGTTTCACCTTTCTTACCCCTCTTAGTCGTGATCAGTACAACCCCGTTCGCAGCAATTGAACCGTAAATGGCGGCTGCGGCACCATCCTTCAGGATTTCCATCGACTCTATATCCTGAGGATTCACATTGTTTATATCTCCCGGAAAACCGTCAATAATATAAAGCGGATTATTATCTCCAAAAGTCTTGACACCACGGATCTTTACCTGAACTCCCGAACCGGCGTTCCCCCCGAACTTCTGCACATTCACTCCGGCCACTTTTCCCTGGAGCGCTTCTGCCGGATTGGTAGTAGTCCTTTTTCCCAGTTCTTCCACATTGACAGATGAAATGGCGCCGGTAAGATCGCTTTTCCTCAAAGTTCCGTATCCGATCACAACCAATTCGTCCAATGTTTGGGTATCTTCCTGCAAGGTAATATCGAGAGAACTCCTTCCGGCAATTGTAACTTCCTGCGGTTCATATCCCACATAAGATATTTCCAGGACTGCATTCGGAGCCACATTGAGCGTAAAGTTCCCATCAATATCAGTCACAGTTCCGTTTGCCGGGTTTCCTTTCTCAATGACCGTAGCACCGATCACCGGTTCGCCCTGGGCATCGGTAATCACTCCCGTAACCCTTCTTGTTGCCGGTTGCTGTACACTGTTGGCAGACAGCGACTCATCACTTTTCGCACTTTTATTATTTTTCAGGAATACCCTGTTGTTAATCACTTTGAAACTGATATCAGTTGCGGCGAATATGTGTGACAGTACCGTCTCAATATGTTCGTTTTTCACCTCCACCGATACATTTGTCAATCTTTCCGAAAGGATATCGGCATTATAAGAAAACTCATACCCTGTTTGCCGGTTCAACTGTTCAATTACATTCCCCACGGTGGTGTTACCCAAATTAAGTTTCACATCCACCGATTGCGCCGTAACTGCTGATGCCAGGATATTTGCATTCAGGAAAAACAGCAACAGTAAAAACTTTACTGTTCGCATACATTCGTGTTTTACGTGTTCATTCATACATTTTAGTTTTTGTTATTAGTATAAAAATCGGGTTCACTATATATCTGCATTCAGATTATATCTCTCTTTCTGTAATGAATACTTCATTCCCTTCTATGCGGTAATCTATGGGGGCCAGGTAACTCAATATATCCAGTACCTCCTTTAAAGTTTCTTCGCGATTGATAACGTACCTGTAACGATGATCTGCCAGTTTTTTCGATTCCAGATTAATGTTCACATCATAAATAAGGCTCAATTTATTGACAATTTCCCGCAGGGTAGCATTTTCAAAGGTTATTTGATCCAGATGCCAAGAGGTGAGAGTATTTACATCCACTGTGGAGACCGTATAATGATCACTTTCGGCCTCATATACCACTTTTTCACCTGGAGACATCTCAAAAATATCTTTCTTCCGGCTGTTTTGCAGTATTACTTTTCCCGAAACAAGGATCGTTTCCACATGTCGTCCTTCATCCTCTACTAAAAGATCGAATGAGGTACCGGTTACTTTTACGTTCAGATAACGGGAAGTCACCCTGAAGGGGGATTCGGGATCTCTTTGTACATCGAAATAAGCTTTCCCTTTTAATGAAACTTTGCGGTCGGACATTGAGAATGACTCGGGTATCCGCAATTCGGAGGATGCGGAAAGCCAAACCAAGGTGCCGTCATCCAGACGTACTTTTTTGATCGATTCATTCTCCGCCACAGAGATAACGGTATAATCTTCACTCCCTAACCGTATCAACCCAAAGATTGAAAGTGAAACAATAATAATAACCGCGGCTGCATATTTGATAATATTGCGGATAGGGTACCGGAATATACGATGTTGGATTCTTTTTCTGACCTCAGTAAGGGCAAGTGCCGTTCCGGGAACATTGTTTTGTCGGGAAAATTCATTGAGTAAGCGTAATTTACTTACTTCTGAAAATAATTGTTGGTTTTCGGGCGACAACCTCCGCCACTCCTCCAGTTCTTGCCTCTCCGTAGCAGAAAGGGGGCCGGAAAGATATTTGATCAATATTGAAAATCCTGAATCCATAGCAATTTTTACGTCTATATTAGCTAAACGAACATTGCTGAAAAACTACGGAGCATAATGGCAATTTTTTTCAAAAATATTTACAAAGAAGTGCCAAAATGAAAAAATCGGACGGGGATAAGTGTTCTCTAAGGTATTTCATGGCAAGATAAATATGGCTTTCCACCGTGCGTTGCGGAATATTCAGTTTTTCCGAGACCTCTCTGGCTTTCAATCCGTCGCGATAAACCAATTCAAAGACCTGTCTTCTCGCTTCCGGAAGATTACTGAGCAAGGCATTGAGTCTTTCTTCAAAATCTTTGCTGAAAAGTTCTTTCAGAGTCTGAGAATCATTATCGATATAAGATTGATATTCGGCAACGAACTTCAAGAGAGATTCTTTGGCATATTTTTCCAGCCGTTTATTCTTGTTAATGTAATCTATGCATCTTGAGTAGGCCGACTGGAACAAATAACTGTAAAACCCGTTCCCCACATACAGTTCTTTCCTCTTTTCCCATACGTATACAAATACTTCCTGGGCAATATCTTCTCCTGCCGTCCTATCATCCAATATTACGGTGGCGTAGGATGCCACCTGTGGATAAAACCGACAAAACAACTCTTCAAACTCCGGCTGTGACATGGTTTGAAAATCTACTGAAGAAATATGATCTCTTTGCTTTTCCAAATAAAAGTGGAATAAGAATAATGGGATAAAACAAAAGTAAATAAATAATCGGAGATAGCAAAGTCAACACAATTTTAAAAAAAATATTCATTCTTTTAGGGTAATTGATTGTTCAAATGTTATATATAAACACAGGAACAAATTTAAGGAATGAATAAAGACTTACTATATCGTTTTTTTGAAGGGAATACAAGCCTGGAGGAGGAAAAACAAATCAAGGAGTGGATAGAAACTTCCGAAGCGAACAGAAATACCTTCATGCAGGAACGCAAAACATACGATGCCCTATTACTTACTTCTCCCGGCACATCAAAACCGGTACGGGAAATACGCACAATTTCATGGTACCGTATCGGTACGATAGCCGCCACTCTGCTGTTATTGATTGTGAGTACACTGTATATACGCACCCTGATATATGGAAACAACTCCCCGGAAAAGTATAATACACTTGTTGTTCCTCCGGGACAACGTATCCACCTGATACTCGCAGACAACACGGATATCTGGTTGAATGCCAACAGTACATTCCGTTACCCTTCAGAATTCTCCAGGAAAGAACGGACTGTATATTTAGACGGGGAAGCGTTTCTCGATGTAAGTAAAAACGATAAAAAACCATTTATGGTAAAAACAGTTTCGGGAGATATCAAAGTAACTGGTACTTCGTTCAACGTGGAAGCCTATTCAAAACAAGGAGGTTTTGAGACCAGCCTGTTCGAGGGGAGTGTGGAAATTTACAAGGATGAAATAAAGTTGGCCTCTTTACGACCAAACGAGATAGGTATAATCACTGACAATCAAATTACCGTCACACCCATCTCCGATACCGATAAGTATCTCTGGCGCAAAGGGCTGATCGCATTCAGCGACAAAAAACTGGAAGAGATACTTTTCACATTTGAAAAATATTTTGCCGTAGAAATTCAAATCAATACAGAGCAACTACCCCAACATACTTATACCGGAAAATTCCGGCAGTCCGATGGTGTAGATTATGCTTTAAGAGTCCTGCAAAAAAGCATCCGGTTCTCCTATGAAAGAGACGAGGAGACAGGAATAGTTTATATACAATAAACACCATCAAAAAATGAAAAGCCTATGATGAATGAAATAAACAATTGAATTATCACAAAAAGCAAAAAAACCGGCAGGCGCTGCAACGCTCACCGGTCGGATGTTTTCGTCGACACAACCTGAAATTATTTATGTATCAACTCTAAACAATTACAAATGTATGAAGAAAAACAACTCAACGGGTAATCAATTAACCGAAAAAGTACCCATTAAACATTTTTTATTGATTATGCGAATGACCTTTATTCTCTTATTTATCTGCGCCTTCTGCTCTATGGCCGAAACGGGTTATACGCAAAATGCCAGGGTTACGATCAACAAGCGTAATACAACCCTCAAAGAGGTGTTGAATGAAATTGAAAGCCAGACTGATTATCTTTTTATCTACAACAATGAAGTAAATACAAAAGAAAAAGTATCGATAAGAACAAAGCAGAAAGCGGTCTCGGAGACCCTGAATACTCTGTTGAAGGACAAAGATGTCAGTTATTCCATGGAAGGGAACCATATTATCCTTTCTGCCGGTAAATCGAAAGATAATCAAGAAGATATTCTCTCTACCATTATCCAGCAACAAAAGAAAAAAATATCCGGAACTGTTATGGATACCCATGGTATACCTATTATCGGGGCTAATATTGTGGAAATGAGTGAAAATATGAATGGAACTATAACAGATATGGACGGAAACTTTTTATTAGAAGTAGAAGACAATGCCATCCTACGTGTTTCTTACATCGGCTACTTATCACAAGAGATCAACACTACAGGAAAAACAACCTTTTCGATTATTTTAGAGGAGGATACAAAAACTCTGGACGAAGTAGTGGTAACGGCTTTAGGTGTAAAACGCGAAGAAAAATCATTAGGCTATGCTGTACAAAATGTTTCCGGGTCTTCTTTACAAACGGTGAAAGGTGTAGATATGACCGCCTCACTAACAGGGAAAGTGGCAGGCCTTACCATTAAGAATTCAACAGAGTTCAATGCACGGGCGGGTATTGAAATGCGTGGAGAAACACCACTCTTGGTAATCAACGGTGTACCTTACGGGAACATGAGCTTACGCGATATCCCGGCAGACGAAATTGAAGATATCACGACGCTTAAAGGGGCAACTGCTGCCGCATTATACGGTTCACGAGGATCGGCAGGAGCCATCATGATCACGACAAAAGGAGGAAAGGAGAAGGGACTTTCCGTGGAATTCAACAGCAACACGATGTTCAGGGCCGGATGGGTTGCTATACCCAAAGCACAAACATCCTACGGACACGGACTTAACGGAGAGATTGCGGACGACTATGTATGGGGACCAAAACTGGATATTGGAAACACAGCCCTTCAATGGAATCCGGTTACAAAACAAGAAGAAGAGATGCCCCTCGTGTCAAGCGGAAAAAATAATTTCCGCAATTTTCTCGAATCGGGATTAATAACCAACAATAGTATAAGCGTTACCCAAACAGGAGAGAACGGTTTTTTCAGAACCAACCTCAATTACGTGTATAATAAGGGACAATATCCTAACCAAAAGTTGGACATGATCAATTATACCTTAAGCGGAGAGATGAAATTGGGCGATAAATTCTCAGTGGAAAGCCAAATGGGGTATATGCGTTCCACCGCGCCACAAATATGGGGCGGAGGTTATGGCAATCAGGGATATATTTATCAGATACTGATGTGGACAGGTCCGGATTACGATATCCGTCAATACCGTGATTATTGGGTAACTCCGCACGAAAAACAAAACTGGTTATACTCTGCATGGTATGACAATCCCTACCTGATTGCATATGAGAAATTATACGGACAGGAAGAAAACAAATTAAATGCGAGCCTGACCATGAACTACAATATCCTGAAAGATTTGAAACTTATTTTCAGGAATGGTTACGATTTCTACAAGAATGAAGACGAGTTAAGAAATCCTGCCGGAGTATATTCCACAAGAGGTCCTTCCGTCAGCGGAGTATATTGGGATTGGAGTGGTAAAGGTATGTATGGAATAAATCAACGGTGGGGATATAGTCTCAATAGCGACCTGATGCTTTCTTACAATAAAACCCTTGGAAAATTTGATTTCGACCTGTTGGGTGGAGGTAGCATTTATTATTACCAGGACAGGAACCATGGGGCAAGAACTATGAACGGGCTGGCTGTCCCCGGTTGGTACTCTCTGGCGAATGCCATTCCTTCTACCGCTGTCGGCGTAAACTCCATACAAGATATATACGGCACTTATGCAAGACAAGTAAACAGTGTATACGGGAAATTATCCGTTGCGTGGAATAATGCCGTATATCTTGATGTAACAGGACGAAATGACTGGAGTTCAACACAACCGGTCGAGGAACGCTCCTATTTTTATCCTTCTGTTGCCGGAAGTGTGGTATTATCGGAATTCTTTAATACTCCCTCATGGCTTGGAATGTGGAAGGTAAGAGGATCGTGGACGATTGCCAAATCACCACTTGGAGTTTATGACAATAACCTGCCTTACAGCATTGCCAACTCCTGGGGATATCTGGCTGCGTCTTATCCCTCTAATTTAATGGGCGCTAACTTATTGCCATCGGAAACCCGCACATGGGAAATCGGATCCGCCGCCTATTTCTTCGGAAAAAGATTGTATGTCGATTTTGCATATTTCGATAAATTATATTATAACCGGCAAATTAAACAGGATATAGCTCCTTCATCGGGCTTTAGCACAACTTTAATTAATACAGCCGAAACATATGCCCGAAGGGGAGTTGAAATTACGGTATCAGGTGATATCATCAGCAATAAGGATTTTAAATGGAATTCAATGCTGAACTATTCATACCAGCACCGTTATTATGTAGATATCGATCCGGTATATTCCAAAAAGGATCAATGGACCCAACCGGGAAAACGACTGGATTACTATGCTGCGACTGAAAAAGCACTCAGAGACCCGCAAGGGAATATCATCCATTCCGCCGACGGGAATGTATGGTTGAGCAGCTATAATCAATTGTACGGATACAGGGATCCCAATTTCACTTTCGGATTTATCAATACGCTGACCTATCACGATTGGACGTTGAATATCAGTATCGACGGACGCATAGGAGGAATGATGGATAACTATATCTATGGGAAAATGTTCGATACCGGATCCGCCCCCGAAACCGATACTCAATACCGCTACGATGAAGTGATGAATGGAGCAAAATACATCGGTCAAGGAGTGAAAGTGGTAAGTGGGTCGGTTTCTTACGATACCGACGGTAACATCTTGGAAGATACCCGCCAATACGCTCCCAACGATATTCCGGTAAGTTATCAGGAATATATGCGGCTCTGGGGAAATTCATGGGAAGGCCGTATCCACGACCAGACATTTATAAAACTGAGGGAGTTATCGCTTAGCTATAATCTTCCGGCAAAACTGATTCACAAAACTTTCATAAACAATGCTTCTGTGGCTTTGACCGGGCAAAATTTATTTTTGTGGACAAAAGACTTCAAATACTCCGATCCGGACGTAGGGTCGGAAGATATGAATGCTCCCTCTCAACGCATGATCGGGTTCAACATTAAACTCGGGTTTTAATTCAACTGACGAACTTTAGTCAAATATTAAAATAGAAAATTATGAATAAAAGATTATTCAATATAATAATAGCTTTATTAGCCGTTTTCGTTTCCGGTTGCGATAATTTCGACGAGATCAATACCAATCCCGATAAACCTTCGCAGGCAACGGCACCATGGCTTGCCACAACGATGATAAGGGAAATAACATCCGTAGCTGTTGAATCGACCAAAGGCTTTACCGTTCCGTATCAACATGGGAAATATATACTCTTCACGGAACGCAAAGAAGGCTCCCAATATAATAACCTGGGAAGGGCTAATTTTACAAATCATCTTACTGTTTTGAAAAATGTCGATCCCATGATCGAATACGCAAATGCCTTGAGTCCCGAGCATGCAAACTCATACAAGGCACTGGGGCATTTTATCCGGGCATGGCAGTTTTTTCAACTTTCCATGCGTGTAGGTGATATTCCTTACTCCGAAGCCATTCAAGGCAACCAGGGAATTATCAAACCCAGATATGACTCACAAAAAGATGTATTCAAAGGAATATTAGACGAATTGGATCAGGCAAATGATTTATTCTCGAATGGTGTTGATATATCAGGCGATTTCATCTATGGAGGTAATGTCGATAAATGGCGCAGGCTCGTAAACAGTTTTGAATTATACGTATTGATGAATTTGTATAAAAAAACTTCAGACACCGATCTGAATGTCATAAATAAATTTAAAGAAGTTGTTCAACGCCCATTGATGAGAGATTATAACGACAATTTTGCAATTACTTATAACGGAGCTAAAGGTTATTGCTATCCCTGGAGTAATACGGCTGCAGATTTGAATCCGTTTACCCAATACACAATGTTATCGACCACTTACATTAATCTGTTGAAAGAAAATCAGGACAGACGCCTGTTTTATGTGGCAGAACCAGCCGAATCATTATTGGCAGGAGGAAAGATAGAATCTGATTTTGATGCCTATATCGGTGTAGAACCGTCAGACGAGTACAGCATCACTATCGATAGAAAAAGTAATAATGAATACAGCGACTTGAATAAGCGTTACGTAGAGTTGGCAACAGCCGAACCTGTAGGTTTATTCTGTCATTGGGATGTGGAATTTCTTTTGGCAGAAGCTGCAGTGAGAGGATGGATTGATAAAGATGCACAAACACATTATTCCAACGGAATCAAAAGTTCAATGGGTTTTTATGCTAATTTTGTATCTGCGAGTTATACACATGGAGTAGTAATAGATAATGCTTATATCAACTCCTACCCTTCTTCAGTAGTGCTTACCGGCACTGTAGAGAACAAGATCAAACAAATCATCCATCAAAAGTATATGGCAGGATTTTTCCATAACGGATATTTAGCCTGGTTTGAATTCAGACGGACAGGATATCCCGAATTTGTACTGAATCCCAGTTCAAATATGAATCCTACCGATAACACCAAATTCCCTACAAGGTGGCAATATCCTCAAAATGAAATTAATTACAACACGGATAATCTTAACGAAGCCGTTCAACGTCAATACAATGGAGTTGACGATTTTAACGGGATCATGTGGATATTAAAAGACTAAAATAGAATTATGATGCACAAAAAATGGATCATTGTTTCACTTTTCATCGTGATTGCTTTCACGTTAAATGCCCAGAAACTCTCTTTTAAGAAAGACGGGACATTCAAGATCGTACAGTTTACTGATATGCATTACATGCATGGGAATCCGAAATCAGACACAACTTTGATGCTTATTCCCAGAATACTGGATGAAGAGAAGCCCGATATGGTGGTATTTACCGGCGACATCGTAACAGGGAAACCGGTAAAGGACGGTTGGGATGCCATAACCAAATTCGTTATTGATCGCAAGATACCATTTGCCGTAACTTTGGGTAATCACGACCATGAACAGGGTGTAACAAGGGAAGAGATTGCTGATATTGTTACCGCCTACCCTTTCAATCTCAACAGGTTGTCGGATGTCAGCAGAGGTAGGGTAATGGACAATGTGATTCCGGTCTATAGCAGCGAAAAACCACTGAAAGAAGCAGCTCTGATCTACTGTTTCGATACAGGAGCCTATTCTGCGATAGAGGGTGTAGGTGGTTACGATTGGGTAACCACCAGGCAGATAGAATGGTATCGGGAACAAAGTATCCATTATACCGTCAAAAATAATTACCAACCGCTACCCGCCCTCGCCTATTTTCATATTCCGTTGCCTGAATACCGGTCAGCATTCAACGATGAAAAGAATGTACGCTATGGAGAAAGAAAGGAAGACGAATGTCCTCCCGGACTTAATTCGGGTATGTTCCTATCGATGAAGGAGATGGGGGATGTTATGGGTACATTTGTGGGACATGATCATGTGAACGACTATATAGTAAATTACTATGGTATAGCCTTGGCCTATGGGCATTTCAGCGGTTGGAAGACCACCTATACCCCCGAAATCAACGGAGCCCGCGTAGTAATGCTCAAGGAAGGAAAACGGGCATTCGACACATGGCTCCATCAGTTAGATGGAACCATTCGGCACAAGATTTCGTATCCGGCAGAGTTTACCAATCCGGAGAAATAGTTTTTTCATAAAAGAAATACTAATTCGGTGGCAGAATTTATTTTCTGTCACCGAATATTTATTTAGTGCTTCCTCGCGTTATATCAAATTGATAATATGCGGGCAATCAATAGCACTCAAAGTACTCCGTGGGTAATGAACTCAAATTCTTTGCCTAAAATTTGTTTAACAAATACTGGGAATATTGTTCAGTTGAAGTTATATTTGTGACAATTTCAGATCGAATAAAATGAGTATCGTTACACTTTCTATCCTGGTTCTGCTGAGCATCGTGTTTATCGTGATACTCACTTCCGTCACGAAACTAAACGCGTTTGCTTCGCTGTTTATCGTGGCCCTGTTGTTAGCCATGGTTGCCCTTCCCGATAAAGATGTGGTTCAAATCCTGAAAGAGGGGTTTGGGAGTACCATGGCATCCATCGGGTTTCTGATTATTTTCGGGGCGATTATTGCCGTGGTGCTGGAAAAAACAGGCGGTGCCATAAGCATCGCTAATTATATTTTGTCGAAGACAGGACACGGTAAAGCCGCTTCAGCAATGGGTATTACGGGATTTGTTGTAGGATTGCCCATTTTTTGCGATTCCGGGTATATTATAATGAGTGGATTGGTAAAATCATTCAGCACAAAGGCCAAAATTGCATTGCCCTTCATCGCGTTTGTTCTGGCTACTTCGCTATATTCGGTGCACTGCCTCACTCCCACACACCCGGGAGCATTGGCTGCTTCGGGAATTCTAAACGCGAATATCGGCATGTTGATATTACTGGGAGTACTTTTCGCCATTCCCGCTGCCGTAGCCGCATTTTTTTGGATTAAATGGCAAACAAGGAAAAATACCTACGAAGAAACAGATCTCTTCAAAGGTGAAATTGGGAATGAAGAACAATTGCCCTCGGTCAGTCTTTCGTTATTACCTATCACCACACCGCTTGTTCTTATAGCAATTGGCTCTTTACTCACGGTAATGAAAGTGCCCGAAGCCAATTTTGTATTGAAAGGATTGGCATTTATAGGACAACCTATTATTGCCCTGCTGATTGGCACATTTTTATCGCTGTTTTTATTGAAAAACAGGGCGGTGAAAAGCATCAACTCAATACTTGAATCCGCCATAGAAAAAGCAGGGCCGATCCTTATAGTAACCGGTGCGGGCGGGATGTTTGGCCTGGTGATTAAAGAGACCGGCGTGGGCGCTTATGCCGGAGAGTTTTTTCTGCAAACAGGGTTAGGCCTTGCTGTTCCCTTTCTGATTGCTTCCATACTGAAAACCGCACAGGGTTCATCAACAGTCGCGATCATTACTGCGGCATCGTTCGTTGCACCCATGTTACCTGCACTGGGACTGGATTCCGAAACCGGAAAACTTCTGGCAATGATTTCGATGGGTGCCGGCTCAATGATGGTGTCTCACGCCAATGATTCTTATTTTTGGGTGATTTCCCGATTTTCCGGGATCAACTCCAATACCACATTAAAAGTATATTCTACAGCCACTATCGTGATGGGAATCGTTACATTCCTGTGTGTATGGTTGGCTTCATTTTTTATATTGTGATAAAATAAGATGAGAAAGAAAGCCGAAGAAATATTTCTCGCCGGAGTTGAAAGTGTTTTGCCTGAAAAGTTGATTCGAAAACAAATAAAACGGGATGGTGATGTACTGCAAATTGCCGGTAAATCATACCCGTTATCCCGATTCAGGCATATTTACGTTTTGGCAGCCGGAAAAGCAGCCGCTTTAATGGCTAAAGAAACCGAACGAATTTTAGGCGACAAAATAACAGGGGGGCACGTTGTTACCAAATACGGGCACGAAACCAATTTAAAATACCTGAAACTTACCGAAGCGGGACATCCAATACCTGACGCCGAAGGCGTGAAAGGGACACGAAAGATACTGGACATTGCCCGGCAATCCGGTGAAGAAGACTTGGTTGTCTGCCTGATATCGGGCGGTGCATCAGCACTGATGGCGGATTTCCCTGAAGGAACCACGCTCGATGACCTGAGACATGCGAATGAACTGCTGGTAAAATGCGGTGCTGATATTACCGAAATAAATGCCGTACGCAAGCATCTTTCGAACGTGAAAGGCGGACAACTTGCCAAAACGCTTTATCCGGCAACAACCGTTTGCCTGATTTTATCGGATGTTACCGGTGACCGCCTCGATGTCATTGCTTCCGGCCCTACCCTTGGAGACACCACTACATTTGCCGACGCGTGGGCGGTCATCAAAAAGTATTCGCTCGAAAATTCTTTCCCACCTCCCATGCTGAACCATTTGAAAAAAGGATTGACTGGTTTAATTCCCGAAACACCCAAGCCGGACGATACTATTTTCAAGAACGTCCAAAATTACATAATCGGGAATAACTTGCTGGCACTTGAAGGTGCGTCGCGTAAAGCACATGAGCTTGGTTTCACAACCTATATCATTACCGACAAGTTAAAGGGAGATTATACGAATGTAGCCGATTTTATTCTGAAAACAATCGAAAATTGCCAACAAGCTACCGGTAAAAAAACTGTTTGCCTGCTTTTTGGGGGTGAACCGACTGTAAAAGTTTCGGGAAATGGATCGGGCGGACGCAATCAGCACCTGGCCTTGTATTTATCTACTAAAATTGATCACGAAAAACACATCACCATCTTATGTGCAGGAACAGACGGGACAGATGGGCCTACCGATGCCGCGGGAGCCGTTGTTGATAATGAAACGATAGCTACTGCGGTAAAGAAAAATATCGATCCCCGGGTCTTTCTCCAAAATTCCGATTCTTACCATTTTTTCCAACAAGCCGGCGGTCATATTATCACCGGAAACACACGGACGAATGTAATGGATATGGTAGTAGTCGTGATCGAACATCTCAAATCAGGGCATCAGGCATATCCAGACGTGGAAGTTACATGAAATCCTCAACAATTGAAATTTTATCTAAAGAAAGTTTTAACTTTGTCATCAATCGTACGAATCTGGAGTCAGCCTGCATAATAACGAATGGAACCGGACCGGTAGAAATATCTTCGGGAGAATACCAACTAAAAGAAGAATACGGCGCTACCAAAAGATATAAAGTTCCATTCTATTTTTATGGAGGTGTACTCTCCGGATGGAATGTAGTGCCTGAAAATGGATAATATCTCTTTTAAAAATAGAAAATAAAACAATCGTATGAACAAGAAATTGATCATTATTCTACTATTGGGAGTATTCACTTTCAGTTTGAATGCCCAAAAACTCTCTTTTAAGAAAGACGGAACATTTAAAATTGTACAATTTACCGATATGCACTATAAGCACGGAGATCCTAAATCGGACACGACCCTGATGCTTATTCCCAGAATACTGGACACAGAAAAACCCGATATGGTCATCTTCACGGGAGATATTGTCACCGGTGCGGTACAAGAAGGATGGGATGCCATAACCAAATTCGTTATAGACCGGAAAATACCGTTTGCAGTGACTCTGGGTAATCACGACCATGAACAGGGTGTAACAAGAGAAGAAATTGCTGATATTGTCACCTCCTACCCTTTTAACATCAACAGGTTGTCAGGAGCAAGCCCTGGGAGAGTGATGGATAATGTGATTCCGGTATATAGCAGCCTGAAGCCACTCAAAGAAGCAGCGCTGATCTATTGTTTCGATACCGGAGCTTATTCCACAATAGATGGCGTAGGTGGATACGACTGGATGACAACTAAACAGATAGAGTGGTATCGGGAGCAAAGTCTCCATTATACTGTCAAAAATAATTTTCACCCACTACCCGCCCTTGCCTATTTTCATATCCCATTACCTGAATACAAGTTCGCATTCGACGATGAAAAAAATATACGTTATGGGGAAAGAAAGGAAGATGAATGCCCTCCCGGACTTAATTCGGGTATGTTCTTCTCGATGAAGGAAATGGGAGATATTATGGGCACATTTGTGGGTCATGATCATGTAAATGATTATATAGTAAACTACCACGGTATCGCCTTAACCTACGGGCATTTTAGTGGTTGGAAAACCACATATACCCCTGAGATCAATGGTGCACGCATAGTGGTGCTCAAAGAGGGAAAACGGGAATTCGACACATGGCTACATCAGTTGGACGGAAATATTAAACACAAAGTTTCTTATCCGTCACAGCTTCTTAATCCGGCCAAATAATTTTTATAAAACTTCGGGAGTTCACACACATTAATGCTAAATTTTATTTCCGGAGTTTTACTTTTTCAGAAACCTTTTTTGCGCAAATAAAGGTATTGTTTGGTTAATATTCAATACCTTTGGTTTGTGATCATCCATACAATATTCTAAACGAGTCAGAGGTGCGAAATAATTCCGGACAGAATCACTGTACGAGGAGAGTAATCACTAAGAAATATCTGCATAAATATCTCATAGATAGAGCAGTACCCTTTTACTAAAACAAATCTAAAAATATAACACAATGCAACTAAACGATCCATTATTAACACGAAGGAACTTTCTGAAAGGCTCAGCTACAATCGGAACTGTAGGCATAGTGGGAGGAATTCCCATGTTAAGTTCATGTACATCGCAACAAAAAGGGAAAGGGAAAGGAAAAGAATTACAACTTCCCGCATTACTTGACCAGGCACCCGACGGGAAAGTGCTTAAGGCAGGACTGATCGGATGCGGAGGCCGGGGTACGGGAGCTGCGGTCGATTTCCTGAATGCCGGCCCTAATTTGCAGATAACGGCTCTGGGGGATGTTTTTCAGGATAAGATGGATGCATGCCGGGAAATTCTGAAAAAACAAAAGAACGTGGAGATACCCGATGAGAACTGTTTCATAGGGTTCGACAGTTATGAGAAAGTAATTGACTCGGGAGTAGATGTCGTATTACTTTGCACTCCTCCTCATTTCAGGCCTGCGCATGTGGAAGCTGCCGTGAACGCAAGAAAGCATATCTTCATGGAAAAACCGATTGCCGTAGATCCGACAGGCGTACGTAAAGTGCTGGCTTCAATGAAAAGAGCTGAATCCATGAAACTGAATGTGATCAGCGGGACCATCCGCCGTTCCCAGAAAGATTACATGGAAACAAGGCGTAGGGTATTGAACGGGGAGATTGGAGAGATTACAGGTGCGCATATTATCAGGAACGGTGGTGCATTATGGTTTCGCAGCAGAAGGCAGGAGTGGTCGGACATGGAATATATGCTAAGAAACTGGGTGAACTTCTGCTGGTTATCGGGAGACCATATTGCAGAGCAATTTATCCACGAGATAGATGTGATGAACTGGTACCTGGGCGAATATCCTGTAAAAGCTACCGGATGGGGCGGACGTCAGAGAAGGGTTACCGGCGACCAATATGATTTTTTCAGCATTGAATATCTATATGAAAACGGCATGAGAACCCATTGTGCCGCACGGCAGATAGATGGCTGTTCCAACGGAAAAGTGGAGCAAATCAACTGTACAAAAGGTTATGCCGATGCTGCGGGAAAATTATACGACCTGAGGGGTAATATAATCTGGGAATATCCCCACCCTGCCGAAAACGATACGCAGTCGGAATGGCACGTAACCAATCCTTTCGTACAGGAACATATTAATTTAGTAACCGCCATAAGGACGGGAAACACCATCAACGACGGAGAAGACCAGGCCAATTCCACGCTTGTGGCCATTATGGGCAGAATAGCCGCTTACACGGGAAAAGATGTTACCAGGGAGGAGATCATGAATTCCGATCTATATCTGGGGCCAAAAACATACAGCATGGGGAAAGTAGAGGATATTCCTGAAACCATTCCTTTGGCCGGGATACCCCACAAAGAATAAAAAAAATCGAAAGAGACCTATCCATGAAGGTCTCTTTTATTATAATCAGATAATTCTGTAATCCATTTTTTCCGGATTTCAGCCTGTGATTTCATCTCTTTTATTACAAAAAAGACTATTTTTGTAAAAATTGATTTTAAACACACTTAAAACAACTAAATTTTAAATTATCAATGACCTCCAGAAGACAATTTTTAAAAACAATGGGAGGAGTTACATTACTCACCATTGTTCCCCGAAACGTGCTGGGGAAAGGTATGATCGCTCCAAGTGACGAACTGACCAAAGGGATCATCGGAGTAGGCGGAATGGGCCGGGGGCACATTCCCTATGACAACACGCGCGTAGTGGCCATGTGTGATGTGGACAAAACACACCTTTCAAAGGCAGCAGCCCTGGTAAAAGAAAAGATCAATCTCTACCACGATTTCCGGGATCTTATCCTCGACAAAAATGTGGATATCGTACATATTGCCACGCCACCCCACTGGCATGGGCTAATGTCAATGGAAGCGGCAAAGGCAGGGAAAGATATCTTCTGCGAGAAACCGATGACACGCACTATCGGGGAAGGAAAGCGGGTAAGGGAGGCAATAGCGCAACACGGCAATATCTTCCGTCTTAACACATGGTTCCGGTTCAAAGATCCTTTTTACGGGCTGGGAACACCAATGAAACCCCTCAAAAAACTGGTCGACAGCGGCATGCTGGGATGGCCGTTAAAAGTGACCATCAGCAAACATACCGGATTCGACTGGAAATTCTTCTGGGTAGGGAAAACACACTTGGAACCACAACCAATCCCGCAGGAACTCGATTACGACATGTGGCTCGGACCGGCTCCCTACAAGCCCTATAATGCACACCGCGTACACGGGACCTTCCGTGGATACTGGGACTACGACGGAGGGGGTCTCGGTGATATGGGACAACATTATATCGATCCCGTACAATACATGCTGGGCAAAGACAACACAAGCCCTGTCAAGGTGGAAGTAGATGCACCCCAACAGCATCCGGATGCAGTGGGGACATGGAGATCTATCACATATACTTATGAAGACGGTTGCCAGATCATTCTCTGGGGAGGCGACTACGGAGAACCGGATACCCCCTATATTGCAGGACCGAACGGGAATGTATATAAGAATTTTGTATGTGATATACCCGACTGGGAAAAGAAACTGGCTGATTTCCCCGAGCCTCAGGCTCAAAACACCGATTTCCTTGAATGCGTACGTAACAGGCAGAAATTCGCACTGAACGAGATCAACGGACACCGTTCCTGCACGATTGTGAATATGGGTATTGTAGCACTTCAACTGAACAGGACGCTCGAATACGATCCCGTAAACGAACTGTTTGTGAACGATGCTGAAGCCAATCGCCTGCTGGATCAACCCGTCCGGGCACCATGGACTATTTAATGTGCCAATGTGAATAATGAATTATAATTTTTCACTTTTCACTATTAATTTTTAATTCAAAAATGAAACATATACAATTACTTATACTCTGCCTGGGCCTGCTTATTACAAGCGGCATCCAGGCCCAATTGCCGGAAGGAAGGACAAAAGCTACCGTCATTGCCGACGCATTGGCCCAACTGCCGGCCGATACGCCTCACAAATACAATCAGGTAATAGCCGATCTGGTATCTACCGGCGAGGAGGGTTTACTTGATCTGATCGGCAGGATGAACCCTCCCGGAAATCAAAGCAACGAATCCCCCGATTACGCTATCAGCGGATGGACCCATTTCGTGGCAAATGATGATGCTGACCGCAGCATTGCGGCAGGAGCTTTTGAAAAGGCTCTCAACCAGCCATTGGACAAGGAAGTAAAAGCATTCCTGATCCGTCAACTCAGAACAATTGCCACTGACGACAATGTAGATGTGCTGTCTACTTTCCTCAGGGATGAATATCTATCCGACCCCGCTGCGCAGGCACTAGTCTCTATCAAAACGGAAAAAGCCGGTAATACATTGCTGGCCGCCCTTACGGCTTCAAATGACGAAAAAGTCAGATTGAACCTGGCAAATGCTATCGGACAATCCCGTTACCAGAAGGCCGAACCGGCCTTGTTGGGTCTCCTTAATCAAAACCCCTCGGAAGCGATGCGGAAAGTATTACTCAATGCCCTGGGGAATGTGGGCAGTACAGAATCTCTCAAGGTATTACGCAATGCTGCAGAGAACGCCGGTTATGCATACCGGAAAGATAATGCTACCGCTTCGTACATCTCCCTGCTTGGCAGGCTGAATAGTACCGAACCTAAACTGGTGAAAAAGGAAGCGGAAAAATTGCTGTCCACAGGCAAAAAACTTGGCAAGCAGGATATCCGGATCGCGGCAACCAAACTGTTGTTGACCCAACCAACAGTAAAAAAAGAGGATATCCTGAAAAATGCCATTAAGGATGGGGATATTACCTACCTTTCGGGAGTACTTAATCTTTATCCGTTCCAGGATGACAGGAAATCAACTGAACTGGTACAGACAACGCTTGCTTCTACCAAGTCACCGGAAGTACAGACTGTACTTATCTACTGGCTTGGCAATCACAATATAAAAGCATCTATCCCACAGATTGCCCGCCTTGCCGGCTCTTCCGGCAGTATGGTGCAGAAGGCAGCCACACTGTCTCTGGCCAGACTTGGCGGTGAAGAAGCACTTATTGCACTGGCTTCTCTCCTTAAAAGCAGCAATGATGAAACTGTCACATTGGCAAAAGATGCCTTGTCCGCTTATAACGGGGATATTTCCTACACACTTGCTTCCGTTTTTGAGGACAGCGGTGATACAGGAAAGAAGGCGATACTGGAACTTATCGCCAACCGGAAAATGGAAAATCAGTATAATTTGGTTTACAACCAGATGTTCAGCAGCAATACTACCGTAAAGACCGCTGCGGCCAATACGCTGAGAGACGTGTCTACCGACAAGAACCTGTCCGACTTGTTTACCTTGCTTGAGCGGGAAGATGTTACATATGTTCCCACCATACAACAGGCAATCAACGCGGCACTGAGCCATTTGCCCGTAGAAAGACAACTCCCGCTGGTAACAGAAAGGATGAAAAATTCCCCCAACAAACATCTCTATTATACTGCGTTGGCAAACAATGAATCCCGGCAGGCAATGGATATCATTACCAATGCTTATGCTACGGCAACAGGAGCAGAGAAAGAGGCTGCATTCGATGCGCTTACCCATTGGAAATCCTTCCACATAATCTACCCATTGCTGGATATTGCGCGCGACAGTAAAGACAAACGTGAGCTGGAAAAGGTGACGGATGCACTAGTCTCGGTTATCCGTAACTCCGGACAGACCGGAGCTGTCAAATACCTTTATCTCCGTGAGACAATGCAGTTTGCCCAAACCGACAAGCAGAAGAAAGACATACTGCGGCTGATCGGCAATACAGGTCAATACCAGGCATTACTATTTGTTGCGCCTTACATGGATGAATCCACACTGAAAGAAACAGCTGCAATGGCCGCAATGAACATAGCCATCAATGAACCTTCATTCGCCGGTACGGAAACGACAAGGATCCTGGATAAGGTCAGCAAGACGCTCTCCAATCCCGATGCTGATTACCAGCGGCAATCCATCACCAGATACCTGGCGGAGAATCCTGCCGAAGGGGGATTTGTCTCTGTCTTCAACGGAAAAGACCTGGACGGATGGAAAGGATTGGTAGAAAATCCCATTAAACGGGCAAAGATGAGTCAGAGGGAACTGGCTGCCGCCCAGGTAAAAGCAGACCAGGAAGCAGCCAGGGACTGGAAGGTCGAAGAGGGCAATATCGTTTTCGACGGGAAGGGATACAATAACCTGTGCACTGAAAAACAGTATGGTGATTTTGAAATGCTGATCGACTGGAAACTCTATCCCGGACCGGAACCCGATGCAGGTATCTATCTGCGTGGAACACCACAGGTACAGATATGGGATACCGCCCGTACGAATGTAGGTGCTGAAGTAGGATCAGGCGGACTGTATAATAATCAGCAAAATCCAAGTAAGCCCCTGAAGGTGGCCGACCAAAAGCTGGGGGAATGGAACACTTTCCTTATCCGGATGACAGGAGAACGTGTATCGGTTTGGCTGAATGGTGAATTAGTGACCGACGAAGTGATCCTGGAGAATTTCTGGGACAGAAATCAATCTATTTTTCCGGTGGAACAGATCGAGTTACAGGCGCACGGCAGCAAGGTAGCTTATCGCGACATCTTCATCAAGGAAATACCCCGTCCGGAACCTTTCAAATTATCATCTGAAGAAGAGAAAGAAGGTTTTCGCGTCCTCTTCGACGGGACAAACCTCGACCAGTGGACAGGAAACAAAAGGGACTATGCCGTGGAAAGCGGTAACATCGTTCTGCATCCCAGCAAAGGATCCGGAGGTAATCTCTATACCAACGACCAGTTCGATAATTTTGTCTTCCGCTTCGAGTTCATGCTCACCCCCGGAGCCAACAACGGTTTAGGTATCCGTACACCCCTGGAGGGGGATGCCGCTTACCAGGGGATGGAATTACAGATACTGGATAATGATGCGCCTGTTTACGAGAAACTGGCCATATACCAGTACCATGGATCGGTCTATGGTGTGATCCCTGCGAAGAGAGGCTTTCTGAAACCTGTCGGTGAATGGAATTATCAGGAAGTGATTGCCGACGGGGACCATATCAAAGTGATCCTTAACGGCACAACCATTCTCGACGGCAATATCCGTGAAGCTTCCAAAAACGGGACGATGGATAAGCGCGAACATCCCGGATTACTTAACAAAACCGGTCATATCGGTTTCCTGGGACATGGTTCGAAAGTAAAGTTCAGGAATATCCGTATCAAGGAATTGAAATAAGATAACGGACGACGCTGATAATTGAATGCGCCATGCGGTTTTCCTCCGTATGGCGCATTTTTACTACAATAATATACTCCGTGTATTTCGTTAATCCCGACAAATATGTATCCGGAGTATTTTCAGTTCGCCAGCTTCATTCCGCCCCATACGGCCAGCAGGCCCAGTACGACACTCGTGAAGGTATATAATCCAAACAAACCCCATTGATTCATCTCTATCAGCCGCAGATTTTCAAACGCGAAGGTAGAAAAGGTAGTATACCCACCACAGAATCCTATGATAAATAGCAAACGGAATGTTTGGTTTTCAGGCTGATGAGCCAGCATCCAACCCGACAGTATCCCGATCAGAAAACATCCCGTCATATTGACTGCAAGCGTCCCTGCAAACAACCACTCAGCAGAAACATATCTGATAACGAAACGGGAAGCCAGGAACCGGAAGATACTGCCAATCCCTCCTCCGATCCCCACATAAAGTATATCTTTCCACATATTATTCGCTCTTTCTGGTGCAAAGATATTGATAATAACAGTACCTACTGATATATTGCCGATTAAAAAGCGCTTCTGCCCCGCAATGCTCGTACAATTTCCTGTATCGGGAAGATAACCTATTGAGATGAGATGAATAGCTGAATAAATACCCATATAAGTTTTATATAAAGAGAATTCCAAGAATAGAATCTCAATATCAGCCAGGGACAATTGCTTCATATTTCCGGAGTAATTCTTTAATCTCTTCAGGAGAAACACCCAAAGGAGAAATACCCTTCCTTGATGCTATCATAGCCGTAATAGCTGCTGCTTGTCCCATCCCCATACATGAAGCCTGAACACGTAGAGCGGAATTGGCAAGTCGATCACTGCTTACACATCGTCCCGCAACTAACAGATTTTTACTATTCCTGGGGATTAATGCCCGCAAAGGTACTGTAGCTACTGTGTGTTCATTCAAATGCTTGGGAACAACACCATGCTTGTCGTGCAAATCTATTGGATAGAAAGAATAAGAAAGAGAGTCTTCATGTACTTTTCCACTGACGTAGTCATCATGCGTGATTTGATATTCTCCGTCGATCCGGTACGTTTCCCTCACGCCTGCTTCAGTCTGCATAGATAGCAATCGCACTTTTTCGCATCCTGGTAGAGTTCTCAGAAAGCGAAGCATTTTCAACAGGGATGTACGACCTTTTATATTGGTAACGGAATGGGTTTCCGATGTAGTGGAATCAGCGCCTAAAATATGCTGGATATTATCTCCCTGATCGTGTAATAAACCATTGATACTCCTGAATTCAACATTAGAGACTCTCCCATTTGCCACGGCCTCATCATATTTAGCCTGAATAAGTTTCATGTCTAAATCCGCCATATCGTAACCGCCAATCTTGAATTGAAGTGTTCCAGGTTGGTTTTCTTCCTCCCGTAAGACTTTAAAGCCGGCCAAAGCCGTTACGAAAGCATTTCCGGTACAATCTATTAATTGGTTGGCGCTAATTCGCGTACGAGTACCTTTCCCCATAACATCTACCTCCCATCGATCGTTTTGAAAAACAGCCCGTATCGGTGTTTCATAATACCGGATCTGTACACCTGCTTCCAAACATTTCTCTTCGGCGAGCAATGCATACAGGTAAGGATTCAGCCGAACCTGATGTTTCCAATGCCAGCGCCCGGTGGGAACACTGAAATCCGGAAAAGTATCATCCCCGAAACGGACTGTCTCTGAAACTAACTCCCACCCTATTCCCTCGATGATTTGCTTCCCCCAGGCATGGAACAAACCGGGGAAGGAAACACCTCCGGTAGTGGTTGTTCCTCCTAACTGGCTTCCATTTTCTACCAGAATGGTACTGGATCCGGTTCTCCCTGCTTGAATTGCAGCAATTGTACCTGCTGTACCGCCGCCGATAATTAAGATTTCTGTCTCTATTTCTTTCAGGGATCCCGCACTATATTCTGAGGAAGAGGCCATACTTCTTTGGGGAACTATACCGCTTAAAGAGATAGCGCCTACTGTTTTCAACATTGTTCGTCTTCTCATAACGCCCTAATTTTAATAAATTTATGACATATTCTGATTGATCAATTATTAATACCCAAAATTCTGGTCGTTTTTAGGATCAAGCGCTTGATTATAATTTAATTCGGAAGAAGGAATTGGCCATAGATACGCTTTCTCAGGAATAGTCACTTTTTTTGCCTCTCCAATAATCTCATTTGCTTTTCCTGTTCTTTTTAAATCATACCAGCGTTTTCCTTCAAAAATAAATTCATACGCACGTTCCTGTAAAACTAAATCCTGAAAAGATAGAGCATCATACTCCCCTACTTTAAAGTCAATTGAAGAAACTGTTTCTGGATCTATACCATACGCTCTCCGGTGTACCTGATTCAGCATTTCCATTCCTTCTGCAGTCGGGCCATTCGCAGCCATGCAAGAAGCCTCAGCATAAATAAGCAAGGCATCGGGATAACGCATCAGGGGCAGATCATTTCCGGCACCCGTAGACCTATCCACTGCTTCTGTATCTGCATATTTTCCACACACCATAGTGGTCGCACCCAGACCAAAATCAATATTATCCCAAAGACGTTTTCGCAAATCATTTTCATCCCAGTTTACGAAAAATATATTTGTAGCATCACTGTAATGAGCGTAAGCCCCTCCGAAATTAAAGTGTCCTGAAGCTTCATGATTCAGTACCCATAATATCCAGTTACCAAACCCTACCTGACGTGTGTATTTGATATAAAATATTTCTTCGCTGCTGGTTATCAGGTCGGGGCCGAATACGTTTGCCCTCAGGTCATCTTCGGATGTGACAGAAACAAGCGTATATTTGTTCGATTTGATTACTTCATCCGCCTTATCTCTTGCGTTAGCGTATTCTCCTAGCGTAAGGTATACGTCAGCTAAAAGTGTTTTCGCTGCATAAATACCGGGCTTACCCGATTTTGAAGGAGTCTCAGGCAAATACGTCTCGGCATACTCCAGATCTTCACGGATAAAGGTATAAATATCTGTAACCGGCGACTTCATGAGATCCCTCTCTTTCAGGTTATTCTCTGTTCTAAGGGGAACAGCTCCATAATTCCGCACCAGATGATAATAGGCTAAAGCTCTCAAGAAACGAACCTCGGCAACAAAACGTTCCACCTGTGCCGTTGAAATTTTTTCATTCTCCTTTGTATTTAAAATAACGATATTCGCATTTCGGATAATAGAATAAAAATTAACCCAATAATCATTCATTTCGTCTATACTTGTAAAACCCTGCACATTACTAAGTATCGAACGGCTTCCTCTGCCATATCCCCAATCCGTATGGGCATCCAGCCGGGCAATCAACTCGCTCCAGGTAGCCCCCTTGAAAGGTAAATATACAGCATTGACAGCAGTCTCAACCTCTTCCGGAGTATTATAAAATAATTCCTCTGCCACTGTCTTAGGCCTCTCTTCAAGCAAATCTTCACAGGATAGTAAAGTTACAAGAAATAGTATAATTAAAAAGAGAGAATTTCTATTTAATAAGGTAGTATTCATAGCGTGATATTTTATCTGATTGACAAATTATTAAAACTGGGCACGTAAACCAAATGTAAACGTTTTAGAATTAGGATAAACATTATCGTCAATACCGAGTATTGTAGAATTAGAACCTCCTCGTGCGTTTACTTCAGGATCCCATCCTGAATAATTTGTGAAAGTCAACAAATTTTGTGCGCTTACATAAATTTGTAACGCTTTCATCCAATCCAATTTAAGTTTATTGAGTGGTAATTTATAGGTTAATTGGATATTCTTTACTCTCAGGTATGACCCATCCTCTACAAAACGATCTGACATCTGATATTTGGTGTAATAACTGATTTTGGGATATTTTGCAGTGGGATTATTTTCGGACCAATGGTTATATAATACATCTTTAATCATGTTCAGGCCAAACCCATAATCATACGCATAGGACATTTTACTTATGTTCAATAGATCATTTCCATATGATCCTTGTAGAAAAAGACTCAGTTCAAAGTTTTTCCATGACATATCTGAACGAAATCCATAAATAAAATCGGGATTGGGATTACCAATATAAGTACGGTCGTCCTGATTAAAGGCTTTATCCCCATTCAAATCTTTATATTTGATAAAACCATCTTCATCATATCCGTCTTCCTCATACCCGTAAAAGATACCAATAGGTTGTCCTTCCCGTAAGATATTCACATTACCACTCAACGATAAAGCGCCGGAAGTAGGCCCTAAAATATCTTCTCCGTTATATAATTTCAAGACTTTATTCCGGTTAAATGAAATATTGGTATTTACATTCCAATAAAACGGTCCATCCAGTAATAAAGCATCCAATCCCAATTCAAATCCTTTATTCTGAACCTTCCCCACATTCTGAATAGTGTTCGTCCAGCCCAAAGAAGAGGGGAGTCTAACCGTATTTAACAAATCCCGGGTGTCTTTTATATAATAGTCTGCTACCAGGTTCAATCGATTGTTCCAAATTCCCAGATCAATCCCGGCATTTAATTGCGAAGTTGTCTCCCATTTTAAATTCCCCGGTAATCTGTTAGTGGGAGCGAAGGTAGTATTAAGAGCATCATCAAAAACCACTTTATCTGAAGAGAGTTGATTCAATGTGACGTAGGGATTAATAGCCTGGCTTCCTGTCATTCCCCAGCTAGTCCTGAACTTCAGGTTCGAAATAATGGCGTTATCTTTAAGGAATTCTTCTTCAGAAATTCGCCAGGCCAAGGCTGTTGATGGAAAATAGCCCCATTTATTTCCTGCACTAAACCGGGAAGAACCATCAGCCCTAAAACTAATTGTGAGTAAGTATTTATTATCCAGATTATAATTAATTCTACCAAGATAGGACAACAATACAGATTTCGTATAATTACTTCCGGGTATACCCGGGATTTCTCCGGCAGCAAGATTGTGGCTCTGAAAGTCATTACTTAAAAAACCGGAACTGCTACCTGATAAACTTGTAGTAAAAAAATCCTGATAGGTAAATCCGGCCACTGCTGATAGATGATGAATATCATTCAATGTGTTTATATAGCTTATTGTATTTTCATTAAGCAAACTGGTATACTGGGTAGTACTCACGCTCGCTGAGCCGGTTGAACGAAAATAATTCGTGGTAGTATAGTTGTCCGTTCTGTCATCTCTGTTTTCCACACCTCCGGATATCTTAATCAGCACATTTTGGATCGGTTTAAATTCTAAAGCCGCATTGACCAATGCTATGTTAGCTTTAATTTGATTAGATGTTTCATAAATAAAATTAAGAGGATTGATAATATCCGTAGCAACAAACGGATATGCAATTGCCAGAGTTGTATAATCTCCATTCTCGGCGTAAGGGGAAAGAGTGGGAGCAGCACCTAAGGTAGAACCAATTAAAGAGGTTCCTCTGGATCCCCCGCCACTATCTTTTCTTTCTGTATTCAATCGGGAAAGTGTGGAAGATAAAGTAATATTGAAATACTTACTGAGTTCATGATCAATATTTGTCCGGATACTATAGCGATCATAATTGCTTCCCTCGATAATCCCTTCCTGATTAAATACACTTCCTGAAATGGAATATTTAGTTTTCTCATTCCCTCCACTGACATTCAGAGAAGTAGTTAAAAGTGGCGCTTGTCGAAAAGCCAGCTTTTGCCAATCAGTACCTATCCCAAAGCCTTGAACCTGATCAGAAGTAAAGTACTCCTTCCCCGTATCATTCAGTTGTTGGATATTATAAAAAGTGGCATATTCCTGCGCATTCATTAAATCCATTCTGGATATAATTGATTGGAGACTATAACTTGTCTCCAGGTCGACAATGGCGGCACCTGCCCTGCCCTGTTTTGTGGTAATCAGTACGACACCGTTTGCCCCTCTTGACCCATATATTGCCGTAGCAGAAGCATCCTTAAGAATTTCCATACTTTCAATATCAGAGTTGTTTAAAATAGTCTGATTCGCAATCGGAAACCCATCTATTACATACAATGGCTCATTACTCCCCTGTATAGAATTAGCACCCCTTATCCTGATACTCATCGTTGCTCCGGGTGCACCGGAGTTCTGCATGACTTGTACTCCGGCCGATTTTCCTGACAGGGCCTGCATAATATTGCCAGAAGGATAATTATTAATCTCCTCACTCCTAATCTGGGCTATCGATCCTGTAACATCGCTTTTTCTCATTATTCCATACCCCACGACTACGACCTCATCCAATGCCTGGGTATCCTCCTGCAAGACAATATCAAAACGTGTTCTACCTGTAATAGTAATATCTTGTGTCAGATAACCGATATACGAAACATGAAGGACAGCATTTTCTTCCACCTGCAAAGCGAAAGTGCCATTCACATCCGTTATGGTCCCATTTGTAGTTCCCTTTTCCACAATATTAGCGCCGATAATGGATTCTCCGCTCTTATCGACAATTACACCGGTAATTGCAATTCTCTTTTTCTGTTGCCCGAGAGAATTCTCTTTCTCTCCCGGTTTTTTCATGATATAAACCTGCCTTCCGTCGATCTTGTAGGTGTTTTGTGTATCCGCGAAAAGCAAGTCGAGTACTTTTTCTATAGACTCGTCACTCACCCGCAAAGTAACCTTCCGGTTGAGATCAATATCGTTATTGTTATAGAAGAAAACCATGTCACTGGTTGTCTCAATAACACGAATGATCTCCCTTACCGACTTATCAGTCTGGTGAATCGTAATAGCCTGTGCATATGATTCCCAAAGGGAAAACAGTTGTACAAAACAGATCATAACGATGATCTGAGCTCTTTTCCGCCTAAATCCAAATTTGATTTGCTTCATGACATAGTAAATTAAGTAAACTAAAATAATTGATTATCGATTAAATTGTATTCTGTATTGGTTGTCCTTTACACCAAAATTAAAGGAAGCTATTTGTGACAGGTTATTGAGTAAATGCGAAAGATCTTCTTTCAGTTCCAGCTTACCCGAGCATACGATCCCGGATGGTTGCTGCGGGAAGATCATAATTACATTATAATAACGGGCCAACTGCTGAAGGATACTTTCAATAGGCTCATCCCTGAATATATATATACCGTTGCGCCACGAAGTATATATTTCCGCATCTACTGTTTCCACACTACTCACCTGTCCGCTATATGTATACAATTGATTAGGTACCAACCGGGTATTTTTCCCCTCTAACCTGATATCCACCGATCCGTCTACCAACACAACTTTTCTTAGCGCATCTTCTTTGTAAGCCGACACATTGAAAGATGTACCAAGCACACAAATCTCCAGTTTGTCCGTTTTCACAAGGAAAGGCCGGTTTTCATCCCGTCGTACCTCGGCATAGATTTCCCCGTCTACATATATCTCTCTTTTATGATCGGGGAAAACAGCCGGATAGATCACTGTCGTACCGGCATTTACCCAGAGAGAAGTCCCGTCGGCCAGTGTCAGGGAGGCGCGTTTCCCATAGGGCACATATAGTTGATTATAAGATAGTTCTGCGGATTTCGTATAAACGGTTCCCTTATTAACGGCTTCATTATTAATGGTCAATGCCCCTGCATTGTCATATTTTATTTCTGCATCTTCCCCGTCGATTTCAACCTGTCTGTCTTGTGTGACAATACGTATTTCACCTTGTCCGTGTTGTTCATGAAGCGATTGAAATTTTGCATAATCAATCTCCTGGTTATTCTCATGATACAAACTATTCCTCTCGAAAAGGGAGGTAAAAAATAGCCCGATAATGATTGCAATGCAGGCTGCAACAGTGAGGTATTTATACAGTCGGATTCCTTTCTTACGCCTGTCTTTCAACGAATTTCGGGTTGTTTCAATCCTCTTCCATAGCTGGTCTTTTCTCCGCTGGGGCAATTCATAGCGACTCTCCCTTATGGATTCCAGCAACATATTGGCAGAAATGAATTCATTCAGATCGATCTTTTTACGGTCAATGAGTTCCGACCAAAAGAATTCGCTCTCCTTAGTGGGAGAAATCATAGACTCGATGAAGAAATCATCATCAAGGAAGTCAATGTCTTTATAATTGGTATAATCTGTTCGCATTTTATATCTGTAAACTCCTGTATGAATGTATAGCTCTATGTTAATCGGCATTCGGGGGAGATGAAATATCTTTTTTACGGATCTTCGAAATAGCCCGGTGTACCAGCACCTTCACCGACTGGTAATTGATTTGCATGATCTCCGCTATTTCATCATAAGAATATCCTTCGATAAAGCGCAAGTGAATGGCTTCCTTTTGATGTAGGGTAAGGCCTGACAACAGACGTTTGACTAATCTGTCCTTATGGCTTTTCTCCTCATTTTCAATCCATAAATCCTGACTGTTTTTTTCGATAAACGAGTCGGAACCATCATTTACAATTTCCACATAGCGTTTGTTATTTCTTAATAAAAATAAAATCCGATGACGGAACGCTGCTATCAGATATTGTTGCAAGTTGGAAATATGGTTGAATCTCTTTTCATTTGTATAGATATCTATAAATACATCATGTATTGCATCTTCTATCAGTCCTGTATCAGAATGAAACGACTGGCCATAAGCATACAGGCTATCCGCATACGTCCTGTACATAAACGCAAGCAGGTCTTCGTTCCCGTCAAATACTGTACCCTGACCGGATCGGATCTTTACGGCCTTCTTTATTTTCATTTTTTTCAGATCTATCTCCATGATACTGTCTTCAATAAAGAGAGAAAATTCTGATATCTTTCATAATCGGACCGATGCATATATAACGAATTCTTTTTGCGACATTGCTAAATGAGAATGTTCAAAACGCATTTATATTAATAAGGGGAAAGTGATTTGCAAAAGTATACAATCAGATAGTTAAAAATATACAAATTAAACATTATTACTTTATCCTATTTCCTATTTACTTTATTGTATAAAAATGCAAGATGAATTTTCTTTACCGATAGTTTTTATTAGTTTTGTGATACAAAATTAGTTTGTATGAAAAGAATCCATTTTACCTCAATTTTAGCAGTAGTTTTATTGCTGTCTTTCTCATTGCATGCACAGGAAAATCTGTCTTTTGGACAGAATAAAGAGATTATCTCCCCGGAGATACATCCCGACAACTCCGTCACATTCCGTGTAACAGTTCCTACCGCTAACAACGTATCTGTCACAGGCGACTTCCTGGCTCCCGGGGAAGAAGCGAAAATGACTAAAGATGCCGATGGCGTATGGAGCTATACAACACATCCCCTGCCTTCCGAATTATATACCTATGCATTCAACGTAGACGGGCTACAGGTGAACGATCCCAATAATGTGTACTACCGGCGCGACGTAGCCAGCACATTGAATGTGCTACTCGTTGGCAACGGACAGGCTGACCTCTATAAGGTGAATAGTGTCCCGCACGGTACAGTAACAAAACGGTGGTATCAATCTCCCGGCAACAACATGACCCGGAGGATCACCATCTACACACCTCCCGGCTATGAAAAGAGTGACAACTCTTATCCTGTCCTTTACCTACTGCATGGCATGGGTGGCGATGAAGAAGCATGGATGACCCTCGGACGTGCATCTCAGATAGCGGATAATCTGATAGCCCAGGGTAAAGCAGAACCGATGATTATTGTGATGCCCAATGGAAACGTGGCACAAGAAGCCGCACCGGGAGAGTCGAGCCTGGGTTTCTACAAGCCACAATTCCGTCTACCACATACTATGGATGGAAAATATGAAGAGACCTTTCACGAAATCATCCGGTTTGTCGATTCCCAATACCGCACCATTCCTGAAAAGAAAGGCCGTGCCATCGCAGGCCTCTCCATGGGAGGTTTTCACACCTTACATATTTCAAGATATTACCCCGAGACATTTGACTATATGGGACTTTTCTCTGCCGCTATTATGCCGGATGAAAAGGTAAAATCAAAGGTGTACGACAATATAGGAGAAACATTGGCTACTCAAGAAAATAATGGTTATGCTCTATACTGGATCGCTATCGGAAAAGAAGATTTTCTCTACCAGGCCAATATCGATTTCAGAAAAAAACTCGATGCAATGGATTTCCCATATATTTACCGGGAATCAGAAGGCGGACATACATGGCGTAACTGGCGGATCTATCTATCGGAATTTCTGCCGATGCTATTTAAAACCAGATAATTGATTAGTATCTATATCAAGCAATTAATTAAATCCCTTCAGGGATTGTCGTCTAAGTAATATAAACAAGCAAAGAACAATCTGTATTTTTTTATTTTTTAAATAAAAAATAACTATCTCCCTTTTTCGTTTCAATGATTTAATTCATAGTTTTGTAGGGAGTATCCGCATACAAAAAGGATATTCAGAAGTTCTCGAACATCCATATATGGTTTTCTTTCCGGATAATCGGGTAAACACTCTCCAGAAAATATATAAACCGATATAAAACAACAAATTATGTCAACAACAGTCAAATTGTACTCTTTCAGTCTCAGTAATACAAAGACTTATCTGTTCGCAGCGATATTTATTGTCGGCAACCTGCTCTTACCGCAGTTGGCACATCTTGTACCGCAGGGTGGATTAATCTTCCTGCCTATTTATTTCTTTACGTTGATCGCCGCTTACAAATATGGCATACACGTGGGATTACTGACCGCTGTCTTATCACCACTTGCCAATCACCTGCTGTTCGGTATGCCTCCCGCAGCCGTACTGCCGGCCATCATGATCAAATCGGTTATTCTGGCGATCGCAGCTGCACTGGCGTCCAAACATGCCGGAAAAGTATCCCTTCCTGCTATTCTGCTGGCTATCCTTGCTTATCAGTTGGTCGGAACCGGTATAGAATGGGCTATGACACAAAACTTTGCCATTGCCGTTCAGGACTTTCGCCTTGGTGTTCCCGGTATGCTTATTCAACTCTTTGGCGGTTACTTCCTGTTGAGGGCAATAGCCAAAATATAAGATGATTGCAGGAAAATCATTTGAGGAAGTCATGCAAAGGTTTCGTGAAATCACCTTTCACGAAACCTTTGATATGATCGTCGCTATAGCCAACGGAGGTATTATTCCGGCAGCGATCATCAACCAGCGACTGAATATCGAAATACAACTTCTAAAGATCAATCTGCGTGATCCTGATCAGCAGCCGAGATACGATAGCCCAAAACTGATCTCACCTATAGAGTTCGATTATAAAGACAAATCGATCCTTTTAGTGGAAGATCGAATAAAAACAGGAGCTACGGTACAATACGCCATCGATCTTTTACATGGTGCCCGGCAAATAAAAACATTCGCCGTGAACGGGAAGGCCGATTATTCGCTCTATGATGAATCCTGCTTCAGATTTCCATGGATAATATAAACAGGATCTTTCTGAACAGGGCACACTCTTTCTATAGACACAATTACTATTTAAACAAACAATTATCAGGGTAAGTATGTACAAAATCACCCTCTTATTATATTGCATCGTGTTGTCGGCATCCCCGCTGGCAGCTGGAAACAGTTACTCCGGAAATGAACCGGCTACAGCGTTAAACGACACCGTCCGCCTGGATGAAGTGATTGTCACCGGAACCATGCCGAAAGTCAATCTGCGCAACCTACCTATGAGTATATCGGTAATTTCAGGAAACCAGATTGAAGAAAGGATTCAACCCAACATTCTGCCTCTGCTGACCGAAGAAGTGCCGGGTCTGTTCATCACCCAGAGAGGCGTGATGGGTTACGGCGTGGCTAACGGAGCTGCCGGCGGGATGAGTATCCGTGGGATTGGCGGTGCTCCTACCGCAGGCGTGTTGGTATTGATCGACGGACATCCGCAGTATATGGGGCTGATGGGACATCCGCTAGCCGACAGCTACCAGTCCATGATGACGGAACGGGTGGAAGTGGTTCGCGGCCCTGCTTCGGTACTCTATGGCTCGAACGCTATGGGTGGCGTGATCAATATCAT
>Ga0129314_1000138_pt1 | contig 96388 bp, 66 predicted proteins | sample O1111metagenome_FD_94431 | JGI IMG/M metagenome (GOLD analysis project Ga0129314, IMG submission 94431) | Orangutan individual fecal microbial communities from fecal samples from Wisconsin, USA - O1111 metagenome | ecosystem: Host-associated > Mammals > Digestive system > Large intestine > Fecal...
TGCTTTCAAAAAACATCCGTTTTATAATTCCTGACAATGCTGCGGCAGTTCGTTCATAATAATATGTGTTCAGTGCCTTTACGGATTTTTCATGCTTTCCGGGGCCGCAGACAGGTACTGAACAGTTACCATTCAGGAGTTAACAAGTGATTTCAAAAGACTATACCCTCGGCATTGATATCGGATCGACCACCGTCAAGGCTGCCCTTCTCGACAGCAACCGGCACCTCATGTTCGGCGACTACCGCCGCCATCACGCTCAGATCCGCGAAACTCTCCATGACATTCTGGAAGAGATTCTTGCAGAAACCGGAAATGTACGGATTCATCCTGTGATCACCGGCTCCGGTGGTCTTTCTCTTGCCAATTACTTCGACATTCCTTTCGTACAGGAGGTGGTGGCAGAGGCTTCCGCAATCGAAGCTCTTGCGCCCCTGACGGACGTTGCCATTGAGCTTGGCGGCGAGGATGCCAAGATCATTTATTTTGAAAACGGCAATGTGGAGCAGCGCATGAACGGAACCTGTGCCGGAGGAACCGGGTCCTTTATCGACCAGATGGCTTCCCTTCTGCAGACAGATGCTGCCGGCCTCAATGAGTATGCCAAGGGCTATGAATCCCTTTATACGATTGCCGCACGGTGCGGAGTGTTTGCCAAATCCGACATTCAGCCGCTCATCAACGACGGAGCCCGCAAGGAGGATCTGGCGGCTTCCATCTTTCAGGCCGTGGTCATTCAGACCATCTCCGGCCTTGCTCAGGGAAAGCCGATCCGCGGACATGTCGCGTTTCTCGGAGGCCCTCTTCACTTTCTGACCGAGCTGAAGGCTGCCTTTATCCGTGAGCTTCATCTGGATCAGGAGCATGTCATCGAGGTCTCCGATTCCCACCTGTTCCCTGCCATGGGCTCTGCTTTTCTGGCAAAAGAGGATCACTCCCTTCTGCTTGAGGAGCTTCTGGAGAAAACCTCTCACCCCATGCAGATGGAATTCGAGGTTCAGCGCATGGAGCCTCTCTTTGCCTCAGAAGAGGATTATCAGAGCTTCTGTGCCCGCCACGATCACTACCAGGTACAGAAAAAAGATCTTTCCTCCTATCAGGGGAAGGCTTTTCTCGGCATCGATGCAGGCTCCACAACCACCAAGCTTGCGCTCATCGGCGAAGACGGCGAGCTTCTCTGGTCCTTTTATTCCTCCAACAACGGTTCACCCATTCATACAGCCATCCGCGGCATCACAGAGCTCCACCGGCTGATGCCGGAACAGGTGGAAATCGCAGGCGGCTGCTCCACCGGCTATGGAGAAGCCCTGATGAAGGCTGCCTTTAAGCTGGACAGCGGCGAAGTGGAAACCATTGCACACTATTACGGAGCCTCCTACTTCGATCCGGACGTCGACTGCATTCTCGACATCGGCGGACAGGACATGAAGTGCATCCGGATCCGGAACGGCGCCGTAGATTCCGTGACACTGAACGAAGCCTGCTCCTCCGGGTGCGGCTCCTTCATTGAAACCTTTGCCAAATCTCTCAACTATTCCGTAGAGGATTTCGCAAAGGCAGCCCTCTTTGCCAGAAATCCGATTGATCTGGGCACACGCTGCACGGTGTTTATGAACTCCCGCGTCAAGCAGGCGCAGAAGGAGGGCGCGGAGGTCTCCGATATCTCCGCAGGCCTTGCCTATTCCGTCATCAAGAATGCGCTGTTCAAGGTCATGAAGGTGTCTTCTGCGGCAGAGCTCGGAAAGAATATCGTCGTTCAGGGCGGTACCTTCTACAACGATGCCGTTCTTCGCGCACTCGAGAAGATTTCCGGCGGCAGCGTCGTCCGTCCGGACATTTCCGGCATCATGGGTGCCTTCGGAGCAGCTCTGATTGCCAGAGAGCGCTATGACGAAAGCCGGCCGACCTCCATGCTCTCCTTTGAGGAAATGGAAAACCTGACCTTCACCGCAACACTTCAGAACTGCGGAAGGTGCAGCAACAACTGCCGGCTCACCGTCAACCATTTCAGTGACGGCAGAGAGTTCATTTCCGGAAACCGCTGTGAAAGAGGTCTTGGCCTGGAGAAAACAGACAACGGCATCCCGAATATGTACCAGTACAAGCTCGGAAGGCTCTTCGGATATAAGTCGCTGACCCGCAAGGAGGCGGTTCGCGGAACCGTCGGCATTCCCCGCGTTCTGAACATTTACGAGGATTATCCGTTCTGGGCGACCTTTTTTGCCCGCCTGAAATACCAGGTGATTCTTTCTCCCTTGTCCACACACGCGATTTATGAGATGGGCATTGAATCCATTCCGTCCGAATCAGAATGCTATCCGGCCAAGATTACCCACGGACATGTACAGTGGCTGATTGAAAAGGCGCATCCGGATTTTATTTTCTATCCGTCTCTGTTCTATGAGAGAGAAGAGAACAAGGATGCAGACAACCACTACAACTGCCCCATCGTCTCCGCATACCCGGAGAATATCAAGAACAATGTGGAAGACATCATGAGCGGAAAGGTGCGTTTCCGTCACCCCTACATGGCTTTCACCAACCTTCAGACCGTCACGCAGGCTCTTGTCCGCGAGTTCAGGGAGCTTCCGGAAAACGAGGTCATCGACGCTTGCCGGGATGCATGGCAGGAGCTTCTTCAGTACCACAGGGATCTCATGGCAGAGGGCGAGCGCGTTCTGAAGTTCATGGAGGATACCGGAACCCACGGTATTGTTCTTGCAGGACGCCCGTATCATCTGGATCCCGAAATCAATCACGGTATTCCGGAGATGATCAATTCCTATGGCTTTGCCGTTCTCTCCGAGGATGCGATTGCGCACCTCGGACACCCCGAGCGCCCGCTTGTTGTCCTGGATCAGTGGATGTATCACTCCCGCCTTTACGAGGCCGCCGCTTATGTCCGCACCCGGGATAATCTGGACCTCATTCAGCTGAATTCCTTCGGCTGCGGCGTGGATGCCGTCACCACCGATCAGGTAAGTGACATCCTCTCCGGCTCGGACAAGATCTACACCTGCCTGAAGATCGACGAGGTCAACAACCTGGGCGCCGCCAGAATTCGTGTGCGCTCCCTGATTGCCGCGATCCATATTCGCGAGAAAAACCGGACGCGCCGCACCATTCATCCGACCGGAATCCATAAGGTTCCGTTCACCCAAAAGATGTTTGAGGAGAACTACACCATCCTCTGCCCGCAGATGTCGCCGATCCACTTTGACCTGATCGAGCCCGCAGCAAGATCCTGCGGCTACAATCTGGTGCTGATGAGGAACGACAACCAGGCCGCCATCGACTACGGTCTGAAATATGTCAACAACGACGCCTGCTACCCGTCCCTCTTTGTCGTCGGGCAGGTCATGGAGGCCCTCTCCTCCGGAAAATATGATTTAAACCGCACTGCAGTCATCATGTCCCAGACGGGCGGCGGCTGCCGTGCCTCCAACTACATCGGCTTCATCCGGCGCGCTCTGAAAAAAGCCGGCATGGAACAGATCCCTGTGATCTCCGCGAACCTGTCCGGTCTCGAGGGAAATCCCGGCTTCAAAATCACCTTTACGCTCATCACCAGACTTGCCTTTGCAGCCATTCTCGGAGATGTGCTGATGAAATGTGTCTACCGGATGCGTCCCTACGAGCTGGAAAAGGGATCCGTGGAAGCCATGTATGAGAAATGGACGAAGAAATGCTCGGAATTTCTGGTGCACACCAAGGGCTTCCCGCTTCACAGGGTCCAGAAAATCGCCTGCGAGATGATCCGTGAGTTCGATCAGATTCCGATTGACGAAAATCTGAAAAAGCCAAGAGTCGGCATTGTCGGAGAAATTCTGGTCAAGTATTCCTATGCCGCCAACAATCACCTGGTGGAGACCCTGGAGGCGGAAGGTGCGGAGGCAATTGTTCCCGATCTGATGGGCTTTATGCTCTACTGCTTCTACAATCAGATCTACAAGGCAGAGTTCCTTGGGACCTCGAGGTCTGCTGCCTTTGGCATGAATCTGTCCATTCATGCGATTGAGGACATTGCGCTCAAGCCGATCTACCGCGTTTATGAGAAGAGCCGCCATTTCGAAGCTCCTGCCAGCATCTTCCAGATCGTCGAATACGCAAAGCCCATCGTCGATATCGGCAATCAGACCGGTGAGGGATGGTTCCTCACCGGAGAAATGGTGGAGCTCATCAAGAGCGGTGTGCCCAACATCATCTGTATCCAGCCATTCGGATGCCTTCCGAATCACGTTGTCGGCAAGGGTGTCTCCAAAATGGTCCGCAAGCTCTATCCGCAGGCAAATCTCGCCGCCATCGATTACGATCCCGGTGCCTCCGAGGTAAACCAGCTGAACCGCATCAAGCTCCTGCTTGCCGGCGCGCAGAAGGCTCTTGGGAAGGAATGCGGGGACGACAGCAACAGATAGGCGATAGAACGCAGCCGCCAAAAACAAAAAAGAAGCACATGCGAAACCCCGGAAATCAATCTCTTCTGATTGGTTCCCGGGGCTATTTCTGCTGTGTCGGACTGTTACTTTCCAATGGACTCTACCTCCACAATTCTTACTGTATGACGCTCTCCTCTTCTTCTCTTAGCACTACTCTTTGTTACGACTGTACTGTGATGTCTGACTCTCTCTCAGAGCTTTCTCGTCACTCCTCAGGTCTTATGGCTCTTGCCGGATCTCATCACATCTTCTGCATTTCGAATCAGAATTGAGTTTTGTAAAAGTACTTCGATTATCGTTCTGTGGATCTTTAAGTCTTAGTTGGTCCGTACCTTCCTTTCTGCTAAAGTCCTTCAGGTGTCCGGTGGATTCGTCTTTGCTGTTACGTCCTCCTTTCCTGTTGTCCTTTGCTTTTCTTTTGTTAACTATATGTTAGCGTGGCTGCTCTTATTTGTCAATCTTCTTTCACGCTGGATTTAAATTATCTGTTTATTCGCAATTAATTTTCCAATTCTGACATTACATTCAGGTTACGCTGCCGTTTTTTCCGGTCGTCCAGATTGATTTCCGGCATCAGCTCGTTATTGATAATGTTCAGCATCTCCTCCAGCGTCTGAAGCTGCTGCACCGTAAAGCGCTTCTCACAGCGCTCTACGATGGTCTGCAGATAGCTGAGATTGATCCGGTTATATTCCATGAACTTCTGCGTCGGATGCAGGTGATAGGTCCGTTTGTCCTCCTCGGACCGGATCTTCTCCACATAGCCCTTCCGAATCAGACTGTTGATCCGGACCGCGGCATTCGGACTGGAAATTCCCATCATCTCCGAAAATTCCGATATGGTTGGCTCTCCCATCTCATGGATCACCTCCATGCTGAAGGCTTCCACCGTCGTCAGGGTCGCCTCCCTCTGATCAAACCGCGACATCACCTGCATATAAAAGTGAAGCCTCAGTCCGCTGTATACCTTATTGAGAGCATCTGCCAGCATATTTTCTCCCCCTTGCCGTAATTCGATCGCATACACCCTGTATTGTCTTCGAAAAGCCGCAAGGTGTCAAATCCTGTGCAAAAGCCGCAGGGGATCAATCCGCCGAAACGGCAAAGAGAAGCTGCGCATCACAGACCTTCTTCCCATCCACGCTGGCAACGGCCTTTCCGATTCCCACAGGGCCTTTGCGCTCCGTAATTTCGCAGGAGAGCTCCACAACATCCCCCGGCACAACCTGTCTGCGGAAGCGTGCCTTCTGCACACCCCCGAACAGCGGAATTTTCCCTTTGTACTCCGGAAGATCCAGAAGCGCCACTGCCCCCGTCTGGGCAAGCGCCTCCAGAAGAAGGACTCCGGGAAGAACCGGATGCTCCGGAAAATGTCCCTGGAACCAGGGAGCCTGCATGCTCACGCACATTCTTCCTCTCGCCCATTCTCCCGGCTCATAATCCTCAATCCGGTCCACAAGCGCAAACGGATAGCGATGCGGAAGGATCTTTGCAATTTCCGGTGCTGTCAGTGTGCGGGGGCAGCGCTCTGCCCCCTGCTCCTTCTGCTCATTCCGCCTGTTCTCTGTATTCGGTATTTCACTCAATGCTTCCACCTCCTTCGTCCCACTCTGAAACGGCGGACGACTCTATTTCCGGAAAATCAGGCAGGCGTTGTGACCGCCAAAGCCAAGGCCGTTGGAGAGCGCGCAGTGAAGCTCTGCTTCATAGCCTTTTCCCGGAACGTAGTTCAGATCACACTCCGGATCCTTGTTCAAAAGTCCGACCGTAGGCGGGACAAAGCCTTCCTCCAGTGCCTTGATGCAGAACACAGCCTCCACGCCTCCTGCTCCTCCGAGAAGATGCCCTGTGGCAGATTTGGTCGAGGTGACCGGAATCTCATACGCGTGACTTCCCAGAACCTTTTTCAGGGCCATTGTTTCTCCGGCATCGTTCAGATGCGTCGAGGTTCCGTGTGCATTGACATAATCAATATCCTCCGGAGAAATTCCGGCATCCTCCAGCGCAAGCTGCATGCACGCAGCGCCGCCTTCTCCCTCCGGTGCGGGAGCCGTGATGTGATACGCATCGCAGTTTGCACCGTATCCGATGATTTCCGCAAGGATCTTCGCTCCCCTCTCCTTCGCGTGCTCCTTCTCTTCAAGGACCAGAATTCCGGCCCCCTCTCCCATCACAAAGCCGCTCCGGTCCGCATCAAACGGAATGCTGGCCCGGTCCGGATCCTCACTCCTGCAGAGTGCCTTCATGGAAGAAAATCCGCCGATTCCAAGCGGTGTGATCGCCGCCTCAGTGCCGCCGCAGACCATCACCTTCTCGTAGCCGTCCCGGATTCGGTGAAACGCATCGCCGATGGCATTGTTTCCACCCGCACATGCGGTGACCGGGCAGGTGCACATTCCCCCAAAGCCATAATCGATGGCAATTCTGGCTGCCGCCATGTTGGAGATTGTCATCGGAATAAAGAACGGGCTGACCTTCTCAAAGCCCTTTTCCATTCCGCGGACATGCTCCTTTTCAATGACAGAGAGTCCTCCGATTCCGCTGGAAACGATCACGCCGGCATTCGTGCGGCCTTTCTTTACGTTCTCTGCATTCTCTCCGGCGTCCGAAATTCTCCCGATGCCTGCCATCTCCAGTGCCTCCGCCGCTGCATAGAGGGCAAACTGGGTGAATCTTGCCATCCGAAGCGCCTCTCTTTTGTTCAGCCGTACGGAAGGGTCAAAATTCTTCACCTCCGCTGCCAGCTTCACGCCAAAATCCGAAGCATCAAACAGTGTAATCGGGCCAATGCCGTGCTTTCCCTCACGGATTTTGCCCCAGCTCTCTTCCACGCTGTTTCCAAGAGGATTCACGGTTCCGATTCCTGTCACCACAACCTGTTTTTTCATCAGCTCTCTCCTTCTTACCTTTGCCGCTTCTTACATGCCGCCATCTACGCCAAGAACCTGTCCCGTAATATAGGACGCTTCCTCCGACGCAAGAAACGAAACCGCCGCTGCAACGTCCTCCGGCTTTCCGATTCTTTTTGCCGGAATTCCCGCGAGCATGGCCTTTTTCTGTTCCTCTGTGAGAACCGCCGTCATGTCGGTTTCGATCATGCCGGGCGCCACGGCATTGACCGTGATTCCGCGCCCCGCAAGCTCTTTGGCAAGGCTTTTGGTCAGGCCGATCACCCCTGCCTTGGACGCCGCATAATTGACCTGTCCCGCATTCCCGCAGACTCCGACAATGCTGGAGAGATTGATGATGCGTCCGCTTCTTCTTCGGATCATGCCGCGGCAGACCGCCTTGCAGCAAAGAAAGGTGCCCTTCAGATTGACCTCAATGACACGGTCAAAATCCTCCTCCTTCATCGCAATCAGGAGGCCGTCTCTGGTGATGCCCGCGTTGTTGACCAGTACATCAATCTGTCCCAGCTGCGCTGCCGCAGTCTCCATGGCAAGGCAAGCGCCCTCTTCGGTCGAGATATCCGCCTTCACGCAGATCATCCTGTCATTTCCGGCTTCCCCGGCAAGTCGAAGCGTCTCCTTGGCTGCATCCTCATTTCCTGCGTAAACAATGCAGACCTCATAGCCAAGACCGGCAAGCTTCAGGGCAATGGCACGGCCGATCCCTCTGCTTCCGCCGGTGACAACCGCCGTCCTTTTCTCTGTCATATCCGTTTCTCTCCTTCAATCTCATTCACCTTCTGCTGACATCTACAGCATGCTGACATTTCCCGCATGCGGCTTGTCACTGCCTGCTGCTGTGATACCAGGACAGAAATGCCTGCAGCTCTTCCTCCGTTTCCATATGGAACAGATGAAGCTTCTCCGCTTCCACGCCTGCCGCCTTTGCGGTCTTCTTCACGAAGCCGCAGAGCGTCGTTCCCGGTCCGATTTCCACAAACGTATCCACGTCAAGCTCCAGCAGTCTTCGAAGAGTATCCTGCATACGGACACCGGACTGAACCTGGCGGACAAGGAGCTCTGCGATGGAATCCTCTTCTGCCTTCTCACGTCCGAGGCAATTGAACAGCACGGGAAGCTGCATCGGAGCAAAGGAAAGCTCCTGAAACCATCCGCGCAGCGCTTCTCCCGCAGGACTCATCATGCTGGTATGAAACGGTCCGCTGACCGCAAGAGGAACGCAACGCCTTGCGCCGTTCTCCTTTGCAAGAAGCGCCGCCTGGTCCACCGCAGCCTTCTCACCGCCGATGACGAGCTGCCCCGGGCAGTTATCGTTGCAGATGGATACAACGCCTTCCGCAGACGCTGCCTCGCAGCATTTCCGAAGGTCTGCTTCCTCCATGCCAAGAACGGCTGTCATGCCGCAGGCGATTCCTTCCGCTGCCTTCTGCATGGCCTTTCCGCGAAATGCCACGGTCTCCATGGTTTCCTTTGCAGTCCATACACCGGCTGCATAAAGCGCCGCATACTCGCCCAGAGAAAGTCCCGCCGCATAGTCCGGCCGCACACCGTTTTCCGAAAGAACATCCGTAATTCCGAGGGCAACCGCCGTCATGCAGGGCTGTGTGAACTGTGTCTGAATCAGCTGGTTTTCCGGATCCTCGAAGCAGATCCTTTTTCGGTCAAAATCAAGCTCTCCGGCATCAAACGCTTTCCGGAAGGCCGCTTCCTTTTCATAAAGCTCCTGTCCCATGCCGGCGTGCTGTGCACCCTGCCCGGCGTACAAATATGCGATCTTCATCTTTTTTCCATATGCTCCTTCAGAAGTACACATCCGTAAGATCCTTCAGAATCTCAGAAACCGGACGGATCTCATGAATCTGTCCGCAGGTCTGACCCGACATCAGAGAGCCCGTCCGGACATCTCCGTCGAAAACCGCGCGGCGAAGGGAGCCGAGCGTATATTTCTCCAGCTCCTCCTTGCCGGCACCGTTTCTTTCCTGCTTCACATATTCACGGCTCATCGCATTCTTCAGAACGCGCACCGGCGTTCCTCCGATCCGGCCTGTCACAATGGTGTCCGAGCCCTTCGCCTTGACGAGGGCGTTCTTGTAATTCTCATGCACCGGACACTCTCTGGATGCCAGAAGGCAGGTTCCCACCTGCACGCCGCAGGCTCCGAGTGCAAGCGCTGCCGTAAACTGTCTTCTGTCCGCAATGCCGCCTGCTGCAATCACCGGAATCCTGACCGCATCACACACCTGCGGGACAAGGGTCATTGTTGTCATTTCCCCCACGTGTCCGCCGCTCTCGCAGCCCTCCGCAATCACGGCGTCTGCGCCGAGATCCTCCAGGTGCTTTGCAAGAATCGGTGCCGCAACAACCGGCATGACGTAAATTCCGGCCTTCTTCCATTCATCCATGTACTTGCCCGGATTTCCCGCACCGGTGGTGACGAACTTTACGCCGGTTTCTGCAACAATTTTCGCAAACTCATCTGCCTGCGGATGCATCAGCATCAGATTCACCGCAAAGGGTTTGTCCGTAAGCTTCCGGCAGATCTCAATTTCCTTTTGCAGCTGCTCCGCATTCATCCCGCCGCTTCCGATTGTTCCGAGAGCTCCCGCCTCCGAGCAGGCCGCCGCAAAGGCACCGGTCGCAATGTTGGCCATTCCGCCCTGGATCACCGGATATCTGGTTCCAAGAATTTCATTCAGCATTTTCATTTCTATTCACTCTTTCCTGTTCTGCGGGCCGGTGAAACGAGGCATCCGTCCGGAAAATCACGCCTCCCCAGGTAAGCCCTGCACCAAAGCCGTCCAGAAGAAGGGTCTGGTTTTCTCTCAGGAGCCCTTTTTCCGCCATTTCATCCAAAGCCATCGGAATGGACGCCGCACTGGTGTTTCCGAAATGGTCCATATTTTTGTAAAATTTCTCCGGATCCGCCTTCATGCTGCGGATGCAATGATCAATGATTCTGCTGTTTGCCTGATGGCAGACCACATGATCCACCTCCGAAAGCGAAAGCCCGCTCTCTGCAAGAAGCGCACGCAGCGTTCTGGGGAGAGCCTCCACCGCAAAACGAAAAACGGCTTTCCCATCCATCGTAATGCGCCGGCTTCCGTCTCCGGGCCCGGGAACTACAATTTCATCCCCGCCTCTTGCCCCCAGAAAGGACTCGTATAAGGCTTCGTCCGAGCTGCGGAGAATCGCGGCGCCTGCTCCGTCTCCAAATAAGACACAGGTGCTGCGATCCTCCGGATCAAGGAGTCTTGAGAGCTGTTCACAGCCAACAACAAGAGCAAGGCCATCCTTTTTGCCGGCCCGGGCTCTTTTTGCTTTTCCGCTCTCCAGAAAGCCTCTGGCCGTTTCCATTCCGTAGAGAAAGCCGGAGCAGGCCGCATTCACATCCAGAACCGGAATATCCTCCCGAAGACCAAGGTCCCTTTGCAGACTGCAGGCAACGCCCGGCGATGTATAGTCTCCGCTCACCGTTGCCGCAATGCAGCAGTCGATATCCTCCGGCTTAAGCCCCGCTCTTTCGAGTGCCTTCTTCGAAGCTTCCCGTGCAAGGCTCACGCAGCTTTCCTCTTCGCTGCAGAAATGCCGCTCATGGATTCCGGTCCTCGAGTAAATCCATTCATCCGATGTGTCCAGAACCTTTGCAAAATCATCGTTTGTTACCACCCGGCTGCCTGCGCAGCTTCCCGTGGAAAGAAGTGTCAGTCCGTTCATAGGCTATATCTCCCCAATTTCGCGGAACTTGCGGATTCTCTGATTCTTCAGCTCCTCCGGAGACATCAGCGTCAGCTCCGCAAGGCTCTTTTCGATCGCCATCTCCATGCAGGCGTAGAGCTTCCCGGGATCCTCCTGTGCTCCGCCAAGGGGCTCCGGAATGATCTCATCCACAACACCGGCTGCCTTCAGGTCCCTGGCTGTAAGCTTCATCAGCTCGCACGCCTCCTTGTGGCGGCTTGCGTCCTTCCACAGGATAGAAGCAAAGCCTTCCGGACTCAGCACGGAATACACCGCGTATTCCAGCATCAGAATCCGGTTTGCCACACCGATCGCAAGCGCTCCTCCGGAGTTTCCTTCTCCTGTCACAATGGAAATGACCGGCACCGTGAAGGTGGACATCTGCGCCATACTGCGCGCGATGGCTTCGCCCTGTCCGTGCTCCTCTGCTTCCTTCCCCGGAAATGCTCCGGGCGTATCAATAAAGGTAAGGATCGGCCGGCCGAATTTGTTGGCCTGCTCCATCAGACGAAGAGCCTTTCGGTAGCCCTCCGGGTTTGGCATCCCGAAATTGTATTTCAGATTCTCCTCCGCGGAATGTCCCTTTCTGTGTCCGACCACCGTCACCGGAAGACCATGAAAGCGTGCGATTCCGCCGTAAATTCCGGGATCATCGTTGTAAAGATGATCGCCCTTCTGTTCGAAGAAATCTGTGAACAGATGCTCGATAAAATCATCAATGTGCGGCCGGTCGATTTTTCTTGCAAGAAAAACCGTATCCTCCGGAGCCGGTCTCGAGCAGGGACGAAGTGCTCTTGCTTTTTCAATCTGAAGCCGCTCGATTTCTTCTTTTCCTGCCTTTTCTTTTTTTCTCTCGCGGATCTTTCGCTCAATTGCATCCGCCTGCAAAATGGATTCACGAATCATATTGCTGTTCCTTTTCTCAGCCTGCCGCCTTTTTCAGGGAATCTCTGTGAAGCTTCAAAATATCCACCAGAACCTTCTTCATCTCACTTCTGTCAACAATCCGGTCCACAAAGCCGTGCTGCTCCAAATATTCGCTCCGCTGAAAGCCCTTGGGAAGCTTTTGCCCGATGGTCTGTTCAATGACGCGGGGGCCGGCAAATCCGATCAGAGCGCCGGGCTCTGCCAGCGTGATATCGCCAAGACTTGCAAAGCTTGCTGTCACACCGCCCGTTGTCGGATGCGTCAGATAGCTGATATAAAGTCCTCCATGATCCGAAAAGGTCTGCACCGCCGCACTGGTCTTTGCCATCTGCATCAGGCTGTAAATTCCCTCCTGCATTCTGGCTCCGCCGCTTGCGCAGAAGATGATGAGCGGCAGATGATTTTCATCCGCATACTCCACTGCCCGCGTGATCCGTTCTCCGACTGCGCTGCTCATGCTTCCCATAAAGAAGCGGCTGTCCATCACCGCAACCACCGCGGGAATGCCGCCGATGGTTCCCGTTTTCGTAACGGCCGATTCGGAAAGTCCCGTTTTCTTCTCCGTCTCTTTCAGCTTCTCACTGTATCCCGGGAAATCCAGCAGGTTTTTGCCCTGCAGGCCCCCGTCCAGTTCTCTGACGCTTCCGTCATCGAAAACCGCCTGGAACCGTTCCTCACAGCTCATGGCGCGGTAATGTCCGCAGAAGGGGCAGACGTACAGGTTCTCCTTCCATGCGGAGGTCTTCGCCCTTCGTCCGCAGCTCTTGCAGTCCAGATACGGATCCGGCAGCATTTTCTGAATACTGTTTTTCCAGCCCCTCATCTTTTCCTTAAACTCCCCCGGCAGGCTCTGTACGCCATTCTGCAAACTGTTCTGCATATTCATCTCCGATTCCTCATTCTGCTGCGGTCTTCAGATAATCCAGAACGTCCTGGATGGTGTCAAGCTTTGCAAGCTGCTCATCCGGGATCTTGATGCCAAGCTTCTCCTCCAGAGCCATGTGAAGCTCCACCAGATCCAGAGAATCTGCCTCGAGGTCCTTTGTAAGGGATGCTTCCGGTGTCACCTGCTCCTCCTCGCAGCCAAGTGTGTCAACAATCAGTGCCTTCATTTCATCAAAAGTCATTTCGTTCTCCTTCTGCCCGTTCGGCATTTATTTTACGTTTATCATTTATCTGCATCTCTTTTAGTTAATTATCATTTAACTAAATCGTCGTGAATTATTGCATATCGGTTTTCATCTGTCAATGTTGTCTTAAAAACTACATTTCGGACTTTTCCCCCTCTTTTCGTAGTTTCCGAAATCAAAAAAGACACCCCCGGGAGATTTCTCTCCCGGAGATGTCGCTTCGGATATCTCTGTGAAAAATATGACTGCAGCTTCGGAAGGAAGCCTTCCGAAGCCGTGCTCCGGTCAGAAGCTAAGCGGAAGCCTTCCGCTGTGCCTGCCTTCCTGCTGCCAGATACTGCCAGGCAACGCCCGCAGCAATCAGAAGAATTCCGAACAGATCCGTCACAAGGCTCGGATCGATCAGAAGAAGACCTCCTGCTGCCAGCATGAGCCGGATGAGCAGTCCCATCCGGACCTTCAGATAACCCTCCAGCGCTGCGGAAAGTCCGAAAATTCCGATAAAGGAGGTCACCGCGATCTGCACCACATTCCACGCCGTGGTATCAATGAGGAGCATGGACGGATTGAAGCAGAACACATACGGCACGATGAACACGGCAATTGCCAGCTTGGAGGCATTGAAGGCGGTCTTCATCGGGTTCGACTTCGCGATGGCAGATCCTGCATAAGCAGCCAGCGCAACCGGCGGCGTAATGTCCGCCACGATTCCGAAATAAAAGACAAAGAAATGAGCCGCCAGCGCCGGAACCCCCATCCGGACCAGGATCGGCGCACAGGTCGCCGCCATGATGCAGTAGTTCGCCGTCGTCGGAACGCCCATTCCAAGAACAATGCAGCACAGCATCGTCAGAAGGAGTGCAATGATCAGACGCCCGTTTGCAACGGCGATGATGGCTCCGATCAGTTCATTGGCAAGGCCCGTCATGGTGATGCAGCCGGAAATGATCCCGGCCATGCCGCAGGCCGCCGCCACCGTGATGGCTCCGCGCCCGCCTGCCTCCAGGGCATCGATGCACTTCGTAAGGGAAATCCGGTTTTCCTTATCAAACAGGCTGACCACAATGGAAAGCAGGATGGCATAGCTCGCCGCCTTCTGCATCGTCATATAGTTGCCGGACACCCAGACAACCAGCATGACCAGAGGAAGCAGCAGGTAAATCTTCCGGATCAGCAGTCGGAAAACCGGCAGCTGCTCCTTCGGAATTCCGGAAAGGCCAAGCTTCTTCGCCTCCAGATGGACGGAAATAAAAATGCCTGCAAAATACAGCACCGCGGGAAGAATCGCGCGTGCAATGATGTTGGAATACGGAACGCCGACAAAATCCGCCATCAGGAATGCTGCAGCGCCCATGATCGGCGGCATGATCTGTCCGCCCGTCGATGCCGCAGCCTCTACCGCACCTGCAAATTCCGCCTTATAGCCCGTCTTCTTCATCATCGGGATTGTGACAGAGCCCGTTGTGACCGTGTTTCCCACAGAAGACCCGGACACCATGCCGCAGAGCGCCGAGGAAATGACCGCAACCTTGGCGGGACCTCCCGCATATCTGCCGGCCGCACAGTTTGCAAGCTGAATGAAGAAGTTCGAAATTCCGGTCCTCTCCAGGAACGCACCGAAAATAATGAACACAACAATGTACTTCGAGCACACATTGACCGGTGTCGAGAAAATTCCCTCCTTTGTATAGAACAGATTCCGGACTAGATATCTTACGCGCCCGAAGAAGGACGGATTGGTCAGTCCGTACGACAGTGCATAGATCAGGAAAAATCCCGCAACGCACAGGATGGGAAGGCCAACGCAGCGTCTCGTCAGCTCAATCAGCACCGCAACTCCGACAACGCCGATGACGATCTGGAAGGGCTGAAACCGTGTTCCCTGATTGATGATCCGGTTGGCGTTAAAGGTAAAATAAAGGAACGCTCCCGTCCCAAGCACCGTCAGCAAAATGTCATACCAGGGCATGTAATTGGCTCTGGCATCGCCCTTCTTTGCCGGATAGGTAAGAAATCCCATCAGTACAATCAGCGCCAGAAAGGAGGTCAGGCGGATCTCCTCCAGAAAGGTTGCAAACAAGGTGACATAAATGCACCAGAGAGAAAATGCCGCAAGAAGCATGCGGATCGCCTGCCTGTATTTTCCGGTCCAGATGCGAATGTTGGATTCCCGGTCATATTTCTTCATAATGGCATCCACATCCGTGGATACCGTCGTCTTTACTTCACTCACCGTTCATCCTCCCCGGCTGTCTTCACCGTAATTCCGTGTTCTCTGTAATACCGCGCGGCGCCCTCATGGAACGGAGCTGCCATGCCGGTTGTCGCCGTGTCCAGAGAAAGCTCTGCACCCTTGGCATTTTCCTTTGCAATGTCCTCCGCATGATCAAAAATTGCCGCCGTCATGCGGTACACCGTATCCTCCGGCAGATCCGCAGAGACAATGATCGTTGCCTTCACCGTGATCGTCTCCACCGGAGCATCCTGCCCCGGATAGGTCCCTGCCGGGATCTCCAGCGCGGTATAATACGGGCACTCGAACATGATCTCATCCCGCAGGGCTCCGTCAATATTCAGCAGATACACGCCGTTTGTGGTCGCAAGCTCTGTAATCGCGGTTGTCGGTGCACCGGCTACAATAAAGGCCGCATCAATTTTGCCGTCCTTCAGAGATTCCTTGCTGTCCTCAAAGGACTGGTACTGCGGATGAATGTCCTTCAGCGTAATTCCGGCAGCCGAAAGGACATCGATGGCATTGAAATAGGTGCCCGAGCCCGCTGCGCCGATGGAGACGCTTTTTCCCTTCAGATCCTCCACCGTGCGAATCTCCGGATCCATGGTGATCAGCTGAACGGTCTCCGCATAGAGTCCTCCGAGCACACGGAAGGCATGCGTCGGTCCGTCCTGCTCAAAGGACTTCGTCCCGTCCCAGGCATAGGCCATGACATCCGACTGCGTAAAGCCGAGCTGGAAGTCTCCGTCCTCAATGGACTGAATGTTGACCTTGGAGGCTCCCGTGGAAACCGCCGTCACCTTCACATCCGCATAGCTGGTCATGTACTGGGCAATCACGCCGCCGTAGGAATAATAGGTGCCTGCCGTCCCGCCTGTTCCGAACATCATCCGGGATGTTCCCTGTCCGCAGCCGGTAAGGCATACTGCGATCAGTCCAAGTGCCGCCGCGCAGGCAGCCAGAAATCTTATTTTCTTCACTGGTAATCTCCCTCACAAGCATTTTGTATACAATGATACCATGTCATGAAAAAGAATGGTATCACTGAAAAAAAGATATTTTGAATCTGCGGAAATTCAGTGGAAGAATTCCAGGGAGCCTAGTAGAATAAACAGAGGAACTTCAGAGGAGGGAACCTGATATGTCAGACAAGAAATATCCGATTATTACCATCAGCCGCGAATATGGCGCCGGAGGACGCTCGATTGCAAAGGGCATCTCCGACCGGCTCGGCATTCCGTTCTATGACCGCGACTTTGTGAAGAAAACCGCGGAGCAGAGCGGCTATTCCGTGGAAGACATCGAGAAAGAGGGCGAGAACATGAGCCATGCCGGAAAGCTCATGAATGACTTCCTGAACAACGCCGTCTCCTATACCAGCTCTCATGACGGCATCTTTCTTGCGCAGAAAGCAACGATTCTGGACCTCGCAAAGGAGGACTGCATCATCATCGGACGCTGCTCCAACATCATTCTGCGTGAAGCGGGAATCCCGAGCTTTGACGTATTCCTTCATGCCGATATCGTACACCGCATGAAGCGCGCCCAGCAGCTGAATGAGAACGAAGACACCGAGATGGATCTGCAGAAATACGTCGAGAAGCGCGATGATCTGCGCGAGACCTATTACAAGTCCTACACCGGACATGTGATGGGCGATTATCACGACTATGACATCAGTCTCGACTCCGGTGCCCTCGGCTACGATGCCTGCATCGAGCTCCTGGCTAATCTGATCGAGAAGCACTGCAGATTAAAATAACAGCAATCCCCATCCGGCCAGGGCATATCCAAAGCCCTGGCGGATGGGGATTTTGATTTTGTCTGAGGATTTCTTTCGAACCCGTCACGTCATGAATCTCATTGCTCTGTATAGAACGCCCGGTACCACCTGGCAAAGCTTCGAAGCCCGGTCCGAAGGTCAATTTCCGGCCGGTATCCGAAGTCCCGCTCGAGAGCTTCCGTGTCCGCATAGGTCACCGGAACATCTCCCGGCTGCATCGGAACGAGCTTCTTGTGTGCCTCAAAGTCATAGTCCTTCGGCAGGACCCCTGCCCGCACCAGCTCCTCCTGCAGGATCGTCACAAAATCCAGAAGGCTGACCGGCCGTCCTCCGCCGATGTTATAGACCGCATACGGAGGCAGCGGGAGGCCGTCCTCACCGTTTTTCTTCTCCGGAGCGCCCTGCATCACACGCACAATTCCTTCCACAATATCATCCACATAGGTGAAATCGCGGCTGCAGTTTCCGTAATTGAAGATCTGTATGGTTTTTCCGGCACGGAGCTTATCGGTAAAACCGAAGTATGCCATATCCGGTCTTCCGGCAGGACCATACACAGTAAAGAAACGCAGGCCTGTGGAGGGGATGTTGTACAGCTTCGCATACGCATGCGCCATCAGCTCATTGGACTTCTTTGTCGCCGCATAAAGAGATACCGGATCATCCACCTTATCCTCCGTGGAGAACGGCACCTTCCGGTTGGTTCCGTAAACCGAGGAGGACGAGGCATAGACGAGGTGCTGAACGCCCTCGCCGCTGTCGTACGAATGTCGGCAGGCCTCCAGAATGTTGTAGAAGCCGATGAGGTTGGACTGGATGTAAGCGTCCGGATTGGTAATGGAATACCGGACCCCCGCCTGCGCGGCAAGATTTACCACAAGCTCCGGCTTCTCCTCAGCAAACAGCGCCTTCACCGTCTGTGCGTCCGCAATGTCCCCGCGAACAAATTTCCACCTGCTCTCATCCCGCTCCGCCGCAGCGCGGATCTCAGACAGTCTCCAGTCCTTGATGGCAGGATCATAGTAGTCGTTCAGATTATCGATTCCGACAACCCGGCTCACCTCGTTGCCTTGTAAAAGCCGAAGCACCAGGTTCGCACCGATAAAGCCCGCGGCTCCCGTCACAAGAACCCTCTTTCCCTTTAAGCTGATCTTCTGCATAAAGCTTCCTTTCTCACAAATATGTTCGTATCTGTTTAGCACCTGCCACATTTCAATGTGAATTGACTGCTTGCAGGCAAATTCACGATTGAAATTGGCAGGCGGCCAAGGCCCGAAGGGACTCTGGCCAGCCGCATCGAGGATTTGCGAAGCAAATTCGAGATGGGTGCTAAATAGATACATATGTTCTCAATTCTCTTCCTGCTCATCAGTCCATATGGAAGAGGTCTCTCGTGTACACCTTGTCTCTCACGTCATCCAGGCAGCTGTGGTAGCGGTTTGCGATGATCGCCTGCGACCTGCTCTTGAACTCCTCCAGATCGTTCACCACAAGACTTCCGAAGAAGGTGCTGCCATTCTCCAGCGTCGGCTCATAAATGATGACGGTAGCACCCTTTGCCTTGATCCGCTTCATGACGCCCTGGATTGAGCTCTGACGGAAATTGTCAGAATTCGATTTCATGGTAAGCCGGTATACCCCGACCACCACATCGTGCTCCTTGTCTCGGGAGTACTGCGCCGAGTTTCCGTAAGCTCCCGCAATGTCCAGCACGCGGTCCGCAATGAAATCCTTTCTCGTCCGGTTGGAGTCCACAATCGCCGCGATCAGATTCTCCGGAACATCCTGATAATTGGCCAGGAGCTGCTTCGTGTCCTTCGGGAGACAATAGCCGCCGTATCCGAAGGACGGATTGTTGTAGTACGTCCCGATCCGGGGATCCAGGCAGACACCGTCAATGATCTCTCTGGTATCCAGCCCCTTCGTCTCCGCATAGGTATCCAGCTCGTTAAAATACGAAACCCGCAGTGCCAGATAGGTGTTGGCAAAAAGCTTCACCGCCTCCGCCTCGGTCAGTCCCATAAAGAGCGTATCAATGTTCTCCTTGATCGCTCCCTCCTGCAAAAGTGCCCCGAACACGTGCGCCGCTTCCACATTCTTCGCGTTTCCGGGATCCGTTCCGACAATGATACGGGACGGGTAAAGATTGTCGTACAGGGCCTTGGACTCTCTTAAAAACTCAGGGGAAAACAGAATGTTCTCTGTCTGATACTTCTTCCTTACGCTGCTCGTATATCCAACCGGAATGGTCGATTTGATGATCATCACGGCATCCGGATTCACGCTCTTTACGAGCTCAATCACAGCCTCCACCGCCGAGGTGTCAAAATAATTCTTCTTCGAATCGTAATTGGTCGGCGTGGAAATGATGACAAAATCCGCATTCCGATAGGCTTCTGCTCCGTCCGTCGTCGCCGTAAGCTTCAGCTCCTTCTCCGCAAAATACTTCTCGATATAATCATCCTGGATGGGTGATTTGCGGCGATTGATCATCTCCACCTTTTCCGGAAGAATGTCCACCGCCGTCACCGGATTGTTCTGGGACAGCAGCGTTGCCAGGGATAATCCGACATAACCGGTTCCGGCCACGGCAATGCGAACCGGCTTCTGCTCCCTTCTTCTTTCCGCAATATAGCTGCGGGCACGGAAAAGCGAATCCGCCGCTTCCTCTCCTTCCTCCTCTGCCTGCTCTCCGATTGCTTCCTTCCGGAACACATCCTCCAGATCAAACCCAAGCTCATCCCCCAGTGCCTGCAGCTGCAGAATGGAGGGGATGTATTCCTCCGATTCGATATGGCTGAGCATGGCCCGGTTGATTCCCGTCCGATCCGCCAACTGCTGCTGCGTAATTCCTTTTTCCTTACGTCTTGCACTGACCAGATTTGCCAGATTCTTCTGTGACAGCTTCTTCATGATTCGCAATCCTTTCGTCTGCATTCTGTTGCTTTTGTTATGTTATATTTAATAACTTTCGTTTCCACTAGCGCCCAAGCAAAATCCATTCGTATTTAAGTTGTAGCGTATCACAGGCCTTTCTCCGGTGCAAGGGTATCCAGAAAATGTTATTTTATGTTACATAATATAGCAAATTTGGGATAGTTCCGAGAAGGGGATGGAGTATAATGAAAAGATCTTATATCCGCAAAGGAGTATTTTCATGAATTTACAGTTTTCCGCCCGTTCCATAAATCAAAGCCATTCTTCTTCGTCTGCTGACCTTTTAACTCCCGGCTACTGCGATCTCTCCCGGGAAGGTCTTCAGATGAGCGTCACCTGCAGAAACGGAGACGGTTCGATCGAAGCCCCGTTTCATCTGGAGCTTACACTGTCCAATGTATCCGACAGAGCCTTTCAGGGAGTTGTGCAAATCGAGCTTCCCGCAAGCGGAAAAGATTCCGCTCATTCTCTGACAGCTCCGGAATTCTTTCTCCCCGGGTTTATGTACGGAACAAACCGGGGCGACGCGCCCATCAAGGTAGAAAACAAATATCCAAGACTCCGACCCGGAAGTCCGGAGCTCCCTGCTTCCTCCTGGTGGATGGTTCGAAGCGACAGGCTGTCTCACCCGGCAGCCTTTCTGTATCTGCCGGGCGATGGAGGAAGCACCAGGGGACATCTGTACGGCATCAGCGCAAGCCCGTATCTGATTCCGGATTCCGAAGGAAGACTGCAGCAGTGGAAGCCGGGCCCTCAGGAAGCAGCGCCTGACACCGTCCGTTTTGCCGGCTTCACCTGCTCTTTGGAGCACGGCAGTGTTGGCTATACTCTGGGCTACGAGAATGCCCCCTGGCTGTTCATCCAGTCCCACACCATCCGGGAGCGTGCACCGATTTCGGAACAGAGCAGCATCCTCCTTGCTCCCGGCTCCCGCCTGCAGATGGAGCTTTTCCTGTATGATCTGGAGGCCGGTGATGAACGAATTCTTTACCACGCCCTGGAATCGGTTTACCGCATCTGGCATCAGGCCCCTCGCCGCTGCATTTCCGGAAAGGAAGCGGCAGCAGATCTGATGCAGGCTGTCTCCCGCTATGCCTGGCTTCCGGAGGATCGGAATTACAGTGGCTTTGTCCGGGAAAAGGACGGAAGCTTTTCCTATAACCGGATCTTCTCCATCAGCTGGACAAACGGTCTGTCGACCGCCGTCCCGGTTCTGATGGCCGCTCTCCGCCTCGGAGATGACATGGCGCGCAGACAGTCGCTCTCCTGCATTGACAATATCGTACAGAATTCGATAAACCCCAACTCAGGACTCCCGTTTGAGACCTGGGACCGGGAAAACGGCTGGAGCTGCCGCGGCTGGTGGTATGACGGAATGCAAAACGGCGGCCACTCCGGCTACCTGGACGGACAGACCGTTTATTACATTCTGAAGGCCTTTGAATATGAAAAGGATATCCGGAAAAGCGAACACCCGGAATGGCTTTCCTTCGCACACAATGTTCTTCTGCGTCTGCACGCCCAGAGAAATTCCACCGGCGAATACCCGTTTGTTCTGTCCTCCGAAACCGGCGCCGGCATGGAATACGATGCACTGGGAAGCTGCTGGTGTCTGGCTGCTCTTGCGAAGTACCTCCTTGTCTGCCGCAATTCTGCACCGAATACAAATCCGTCCGCTTCGAGCCCCGGAGATCCCGATACCGACTTTCTTCTCTCTGAGCTGGAAACCAGTGAGAACTTCTATTACAACGCCTTTGTCCGCAGGGCCGTCTGCTACGGTGCTCCGCTCGACACCAATAAAACCGTGGACTCTGAGGGCGTGCTTTCCTATATTCGTGCTGTAAGAATGCTCCATGAGCTCACCGGGAAGGAAGAATATCTGGACCACCTACGCGACGCACTTTGCTATGAGTACAGCTTCAAGCTCTGCTACAACACCCCCGTGCAGGTACCGCCGCTGTCCGCCCTTCACTGGTCCAGCTGCGGCGGAAGCATTACGTCGGTTGCCAACCCGCACATTCATCCGATGTCCAGTACCGTCATCGATGAAATGCTCTATTACCTTCGCTTCCGTGCGGACTCTTATATCCGCTCGCGGCTGGAGGACACGGCGCTCTGGAGTCTCCAGACCTTCAATACCCATGACGGCGAATACGGCTATGGCCGGACCGGCTGGATGTCCGAGCGCTTCTGTCACTGCGAAGGCCTTCTGGTGGAAAAATATCCGGACGGATCCCCTGCAAGCACCTGGTTTGCACTGATGCCCTGGGCCTGCGGCAGCATTCTGGAGGGAATCTGCGGAGATCTGTGGAACAACCGGTTTTCATCAGATGATGTATGAATGTAATTCACTCTGCCGGCATGAATCCTCTCTCAGGGATGATTTTTCCTCGCTTGTTTCATCCCTGCGGATAAAAATCCTCTCCCAAGGATGATTCTCCCCCACTTATTTCATCCCTGAGGATAAAAATCCTCTCTCAGGGATGATTTTTCCTCGCTTATTTCATCCCTGCGGATAAAAATTCTCTCCCAAGGATGATTCTTCCTCGCTTGTTTCATCCCTGCGGATAAAAATCCTCTCCCAAGGATGATTCTCCCCCACTTATTTCATCCCTGAGGATAAAAATCCTCTCCCAAGGATGATTCTTCCTCGCCTATTTCATCCCTGCGGATAAAAATCCTCTCCCAGGGATGATTTTTCCTCGCTTGTTTCATCCCTGCGGATAAAAAATCTCTCCCAGGGATGATTCTTCCTCGCTTGTTTCATCCCTGCGGATAAAAAATCTCTCTCAGGGATGATTCTCCCCCGCTTGTTTCATCCCTGCGGATAAAAATCCTCTCTCAGGGATGATTCTTCCTCGAGGATTTCATCCCTGATGAAAAAATCCTCTCTCAAGGATGATTCTTCCTCGCTGATTTCATCCCTGCGGATAAAAATTCTCTCTCAAGGATGATTCTTCCTCGCTGATTTCATCCCTGCGGATAAAAATCCTCTCCCAGGGATGATTCTTCCCCTCCTATTTCATCCCTGCCGACAAAAATTTTCTCGGGTCAATCCTAAAAGTTGTGAGATTAAAAAAAGCCGGAAGAATGCTGAAACAAATCAGGCATTCTTCCGGCTTTTCAAAACATGGATCCGATAGCTTCTCTGTTATTCCCCTTCAAAGGTGCGCTTCTATATCGCTCAACGAATATCCACTTCACACTCTGCGCACGCATGTCCCGTCAGCTCTTTGCTTCGGGCATCCGGCTGCGAGAAGCCTGCATATACCTTGAACCTATCTGTACGGATTCTGCGATCGCCGTTCTCATCGACGCTGGCAAGCTCATGAGGGCGAACCGTCAGAACGATTTCCTTCTCTTCTCCTGCAGCCAGATCAATGCGTTCAAAGGCAGACAGGTGTGCGTTGGTGACATCGTCTGCATCGTTCTCATCCTTAACATAGATCTGCAGAACCTCCTGGGTTGCCGCCTTTCCGTTATTGCGGACCTTCACCGTAACCTTGATGCCGTCCAGTCCGTAAGGCGCACCGAAGTCATCGCTGCTGCCAAAGGCAGTCTCTCCCGCTTCCACCGTCTCTCCTGCAGGGCGGCAGAGCTTCTCTGCTGCAACGCTCTCTGCCACGCAGTCGCCGTAGGTCAGGCCGTAGCCGAACGGATACAGCGGTGTTCCCTCATAATAACGATAGGTTCTTCCCTTCATGGAGTAGTCCTTGAAATCAGGGAGATCCTTATCATGCTCATAGAAGGTCACCGGAAGCTTTCCGGAAGGAGAGGTCTCGCCGAACAGAACCGCTGCAACGTTCTTGCCGCCGCGTCCGCCCGGATACCATGCCTGAAGAACCGCTGCCGCATGATCCTCTGCGGTACGCAGGTTGACCGCGCTTCCTGTCATATTGACAAGAATAACGGGCTTTCCGGTTGCAAGCATTCCGCGAAGAAGCTCAAGCTGCTGGAACGGAAGCTCCAGGCCGTTCTTGTCGCCGGATGCATAGCGGTTTCCGGTATCGCCCTCTTCTCCCTCCAGTGTCTCATCAAGACCCAGAACGACGATGACAACCTCGGACAGTGCCGCACACTCCTGTGCCTCTGCCAGACGATCGCACATCACAGGATCGGACAGTGCCTCCACATTGTCCTTGAACAGGTGGCAGCCCTCCGAATAATGCACGTTCACCTCTTCGCCGAGATAATCCTGAATTCCCTCCAGAACCGTCGTGTAACGCGATGCATCTCCGTGATAGTTTCCCTTCAGTGCAACGCGGCTGTCCGCGTTCGGGCCGACCACCGCAACATCATGGAGCTTATTCTTATCCAGCGGAAGAATTCCGTTGTTCTTAAGAAGGACAAAGCTCTCTCTTGCCGCGCGGTCCTCCAGAGCCAGGTGCTCTCTGCACTCCACCACCGTGTACGGGATCCGGTCATACTCCGTCTCCGTAAACATGCCGAGAAGATATCTTGTCGTAAACAGGCGGATGGCCGATTCGGTGATGTATTTCTCATCCAGCATGCCCTGCTCCACGGCATTCATCACCTTCTGGTAGGTGCAGCCGCAGTTGACATCGGTTCCGTTCTCCAGTGCAAGAACTACGGACTCCTCCGGAGTCTTCGTAATCTTGTGATTCTCGTGGAAGTCACGGATTGCCCAGCAGTCAGACACAAAATGTCCCTGGAATTTCCATTTATTGCGGAGAATGTCCTGAAGTGCCGGAGAGCCGCAGCAGACCTCACCGTTCGTGCGGTTGTAGGCTCCCATCACTGCCTCAACCTTTCCTTCCTTGACGCAGGCTTCAAAGGCCGGAAGATACGTCTCCTCCATGTCCTTTCTGGAAGCAACCGCGTTGAAGTAATGGCGGTCAGCCTCCGGACCGGAGTGCACGGCAAAGTGCTTCGCGCAGGCTGCGGTCTTCATATATTCGCCGTCTCCCTGCATGCCCTCGATGAAGGAAACGCCAAGACGGGAGGTCAGATACGGATCCTCTCCGTAGGTTTCATGTCCGCGGCCCCATCTCGGATCACGGAAAATATTCACATTCGGTGCCCAGAAGGTCAGGCCCTTGTAGATATCACGATCTCCGCGGCGGCTCTGCATGTTGTACTTCGCACGGCCTTCCTCTGCCGTCACATCACCGATTTCCTTCATCATCTCAGGATCAAAGGCGGCTGCCATTCCGATCGCCTGTGGGAACATGGTCGCAACACCGGCGCGTGCAACGCCGTGCAGAGACTCATTCCACCAGTTGTAGGCCGGAATTCCGAGACGCTCAATGGCAGGAGAATCGTATTTCAGCTGGGATGCCTTCTCCTCCAGAGTCATCTTCCCAACCAGCTCCTCTGCAAGTGCTCTTGCTGTCTTTCTGTCCATTTTTAGTTACCCCTCGTTTTGTTTTTTATCACAAAGCTCCGGCCCTGTCAGAAACAGTGCCGGAGACCCTGTATCAGCTTGCCGGAGAATCGATTACTTCACCTTCACAACAACCTTCAGCGCATCGGTCTTGTTGTTCAGAGCTTCCTGATAAGCATCCTGAATGTGATCAAAATCAAACTCATGTGTCACCAGAGGCTTCACATCAATTGCGCCCTTGGCAACTGCTGCGATCGCTCTCGGATAAATGTTGCGATAACGGAACACGGACTTGATGGTTGCTTCCTTGTCCATAATCTGAGCGAAGTTGTACTCAATCTCCTGCTTCACGGAAATGCCGACCAGAACGATCGTTCCGCCTCTCTTTACCAGGAAAGGAGTCTGTGTGATGGTAACCGCAGAGCCTGCAGTCTCAAATACCTTCTCTGCACCTTCGCCGTTCGTTGCCGCCTTCACCGCCTCGAAGACATCCTCTCTTCCGCTGTTGATGACAACATCCGCACCGATCTGCTTCGCAATTTCAAGCTTCGCATCAATCAGGTCAGCGACGATGATCTTTCCTGCGCCGTGCGCCTTGCAGGAGAGAAGGGTCGTCATGCCGATGGTTCCCGCACCAAGAATCAGAACGCTCTCACCGACCTGTACATCACCCTGATTTGCTGCGTGGAAGCCAACGGAAAGGGGCTCGATCAGCGCACCTTCCTTCGTGGAGACATTCTCCGGAAGCTTGAAGCAGTAATCTGCAGGGAACTCGATGAACTCCTCGTTGCAGCCTGCAACCGGAGGGGTTGCAAGGAACTGAACGTCAGGGCAAAGGTTGTACTTGCCCTCCTTGCAGAACTCGCAGGTTCCGTCTGTAATGCCGGGCTCCAGGCAGACGCGGTCGCCAACCTTCAGGGTTGTAACGCCTTCGCCAACCTCTACAACGGTTCCCGCAGTCTCGTGGCCGAGCATGTAGTCCTGGCTCATATCCACCTCATACGCTCCGCACTTGCCGCTGTGATAGTAATGAACGTCCGATCCGCAGATTCCGACATACTCCAGAGAAACCACAACATTTCCCTTTCCTGCTGTCGGCTTCGGAATCTCCTTGATAATCATGTTGTCCAGTCCGTGCATGAAAGCACCCTTCATTGTTGCCATTGTAATATCCTCCTTACGTGTAATATTCGTTATATTTATGCTTCGTCTTCCTGTGCCTGCGCCTGTTCATAGCGCTCATCCAGACGCATGTCCTTATCCATCGTGTTGTACACAATCCGCACCGTCATAAATGCAGGGAACCATACGCCGAGAAAGAACAGGAAAACGAAAGAATACGGGTACAGAATCAGGAGCAGTCCCCAGTAAGCAAGCTGGAAGGCAACCGCACCGAGTGTAACCACGGGATGCATCATCGTCATCAGCCAGCTGTTCTTAATGATCTGCTTCAGGGAAAGATCCAGCATCAGTCTCTGAATCCACAGATAGGTATAAATTGCAAGTGCCGCAACCGTCACAAGAATGATCGAAGCCAGCATCATATCCGGCAGACGGTTTCCATCGTACAGATTCGTAATGATGTTCACAGCCATTGCGGCAATCAGTCCGATCACCATTCCGGGAACAAGACTTCCCTTCCATTCCCTTTTGAAGACCAGCTTGTATCGCTCCCACCATCTTCCGGGATAGCCCCGATAGGACATCAGCGCGGCATCATACATGGCAATGTAGGAAGGTGCCGCAAGCGCTCCGCCAAGAACTCCGGCGAGCAGGAGAAGCTGCGGCCGGTTCCAGAGGGAGCCGAGCAGAAAGCCCGTCAGCGCCGGAACCAGAAACAGAACACAGATCAGGTTCGTAACAAACAGACGGGAGAAATTGTCCACAATCTGATGCCAGGTGTATCCCCTCGAGGAGCGGTCTCCCTGCTCTGCATCCAGAGTGCCTCCGAGGTCGTTATAATTCAATCCTCCGAAAAGTGACATTCTCTCCTCCCTTCCGATCCGGTATCCTTTCCGTTCTGTATTTCAATGCCTATGCTGATAGTATGGCAAAAAAGCCCTTTTGTGACTATTCAATCCGTGCGTTTTTATCGCCATCTCATGCGCAAAAACAGGCGGGTCCCATTACAGGATCCGCCCGTCTCTTTTCTCATGCCCCGACACCATGCATCCCTGCCGCCGGTTCATGTTCTGTTTGATTGCTGGTTCTCAGTCTTGCTCTTTATCAGTTGGTCTTGCTCTTCTGATAGTAGTCGTTGTACATGTCAAGAACGTTCTGAGCGTTCTGGCCTTCGAGCTCTGCTACGTAGGTATCCCAGTCCTTCTCAACATCAGCCTGGCCCATAGCAAACTTCAGTGTCCAGGTATTCTCGGTGCTGAACAGAGGAGTTGCCCACAGGTTCATCTGCTCGGAATCATCCTCGGAAAGAGCGATGACCGGATCAAGCGGGCGAAGCTCTCTGTACTCTTCCTGGCGCTTGTAGAAGTCCTGAAGATCCTCAGAGAAGTTAGAGGTCAGAAGATCAGCAGTTCCGCTGTACATGAAGTTTCCGCATGCGAAGCCATACTTGATTCTCATGTCTTCCTGATCATCAGCAGTCTGTGCGATGGAGAGGCCGCCGCAGTAGTAGTGAGGATTCAGAGTGAACTTGCCGTCAGCATCAACGGTGTAGGTTCCGTCCTCGCCCTCGATGCCCCACTTGGTGAGGGTAAGTCCTTCGTTGCTGTACCACAGCCAGTCAACGAAACGCATCATCTTCTTGAAGCCTTCGTCGCCAAGCTCATCCTTAGCCTTGGAGGAAATCATAATGCCGCACTCAAGACGGGAGTTCTCAGCCTGATAGTTGGTGGTTCCCTTCGGGATAACGCAGCGATAAACCTCGAAGTTGCCTTCGCCGAGCTGAGAGGTCAGTCCCTCAACCTGAGCAGTTGTCTGAGAACGGTTGGTCATGATCAGAGCAGTCTTGCCGGTGTAGAACTTGTTGTCTGCAGTGGAATCCTGCTGAGACCAGGTCTCGGGGTCAAGGATCTTGTTGTCAACAAGCTTCTTGACAACAGCCATGTACTCCTTGTAAGCATCGCTGGTGCCGGAGAGCTTGAACTCATCTGCATCTGCATCGAAATACAGATCAGCTGCATTGGTTCCTGCCGTGCTCCATGTGGTGTAGATTCCATAGCTTCTGGAGATGAGGTTCAGGAGGCATCCGCCGGAGCCGTATCCGGAATCCGCGCCGCACCATCTGTCAGACCAGATGTAATCGCTGTCGGAGCACATTCCCTCAGAAACCATATACTTCTTTACGCCGATCAGGATATCTGCAAACTCATCCCAGGTCCAGTCCTTCTCAAGAGAAGCAACATCATAGCCGGCTGCCTTGAAGATATCGTCACGAAGCAGCAGCGTATAATCCTGAAGAGCGGTCTCCTTCAGGCCCGGAAGACGATAATACTTGCCATCCTCCTGTCTCAGAGTGTTGACATCATCTTCCATGTTGTACTCGTTGTAGAAGTTGGTGTAGTTCGGCATATACTTCACATAATCGGAAACCGGAACAACACCGCCGCCGTTTACATAGCTGGTCTCGGAATAGATCTTCGGAATGATCATCGGAGCCTCGCCGGAGTTGATGGCAAGGGATACCTTCTGCGCGTAGTCCGCATTGTTTACGATGGTGATGTCAAGATGAACGTTGGTAGCCTGCTCAATTGCCCAGAAAACACCGCCCTCTTCGCTCCAGGAATCCTGAATCGGATACGCATCGTTGTCGTTGAAGAACATGGTGTAGGTAACAGGCTCCTCGGAATAGAACTTGCTGCCGTAGGTGTATCCATCTGCCTGGTAAACACCATTCTCATCCGGAACAGCTTCCTCTTCCTCAGCTGCGTCGGTGGATTCCTCTGCAGCGTCTGTCTTGGCCTGATCCGAGCTGGAAGAGCTGCTTCCGCAGCCTGCCAGTACAGATGCAGCCATCGCAGCTGCCATTACTGCACTAATGAGTTTCTTTTTCATATTACCTCCTTGTGATATGAATTTCCGGATCATGGCTCATAATCATGATCCGCCCTCTATGTAACATCCCGTCTGCAGAATACCGGCGTCCCGGCTTCTGCCGATCAGGATCATTACCCCATTGAGACGTTTTTCCGTCTTTAGCCCTTGACGCCGCCGAGCATCATGCCGGCAACAAAGTATTTCTGAATGAACGGGTACACACAGATGATCGGTGCTGCCGTCAGAACCATGGCGCAGGATTTGATGTTCGCTGCAATCGTAAGCGCCTCTCCGGCATCCTCTGCAGAGGAGCTGGATGTCGAAATCAGGTTTCTCAGGTAATAAGCAACCGGCCACTTGGACTGGGTGTCCAGATACAGGAATGCATCAAACCAGTCGTTCCAGTACTGAACCAGATAAAACAGCGTCATCGTTGCAAGGATCGGCTTGGACATCGGCAGAGCCACGTGAATGAAGGCTCCGAACCGGGACAGTCCGTCGATCTCACCCGCCTCCTCGAGTTCCTTCGGAACAGATTCGAAGAAGGAACGCATCAGAATGACGTAGTAGGTTGAAATCACACCCGGAAGGATGAAGGCTGCTACCGTATCCTTCAGTCCCAGAGATACCATCAGGATGTAGTTCGGGATCATGCCGCCTGCAAAGTACATCGTGAAGATGATAAAGGGTCCGATGAACTTGTTGCAGCGAAGCTCCGGCTTGGACAGCGGATAAGCCAGAAGGCTGGACAGCACCAATGCTGAAACCGTACCGATCACCGCGTAAATCAGAGTGTTCAGGTAATCCGGAAGGAAAACTCCGCTGGAAAGAACGTACTTATACGTATCCACGCTGAATCCCACCGGAACAATGCCGACCTTGCCCGCAACAATGGCTTCCGTGGAAGAGAAGGACTGTGCGATCAGATACAGGAAGGGATACAGCATCGCAATGCAGATGATGCCGATCAGAATATCATTGAAAATCGTGAAGGCCCGGTAACCCGGAGATACGATCATACGGGAAGCTTCCGGCGTATCTTTGACTTTCTTTGCCATCTTTCTTACTCTCCTTTCTCTTCATTAATACAGACCGCTGCCGGTTGTCTTCTTGGAGAAGATGTTGGCTGCTGTCAGGAGAACAATGTTAATGAGACCCTGGAAAAGTCCAACTGCAGTTGCATAGCTGTAGTTTCCGGATCCGAGACCCATACGGTAAACATAGGTTGCAATGATATCTGCCGTCTCATAGGTGGTCGGCTGATACAGAAGGAAGACCTTCTCGAATGCAGCGGATCCGCAGAGAGAACCGATGTTCAGGATCAGGAGTGTCATGATGGTCGGAAGAATTCCGGGAAGCGTGACGTGCCAGATCTGCTTGAGACGGTTTGCTCCGTCAAGGCTCGCTGCTTCATACAGCTCCGGGTTGATGCCGGACATTGCTGCCAGATAAAGGATGGTGCCCCAGCCAAGTCCCTGCCAGATGCCGGAGGTTACGAAGATGGTCGTAAACCACTGCGGAAGAGAAATGAACTGAATCGGCTCACCGCCCATCGAAACGATCAGGCTGTTGATCGGGCCGCTGGTGGAAACCAGCTCGCGGATCATTCCGGCCACGATTACCATTGAAATAAAGTGAGGCAGATAGGAAATGGTCTGCACCAGCTTCTTGTAATGTACGTTCTTGATCTCGTTCAGAAGAATCGCGAAGATGATGGTAATCGGGAAGCTGATCACCAGATATTTGATGTTCAGTGCAAGGGTATTGCGGAAGGCTCTCCAGAAATTCGTATCCTTGATAAACTGGTTGAAGTACTTCAGACCGCTCCACTCATCGCCGAAGATGCTGCTTCCAGCCCGGTAACGGCGAAATGCAATGATGTTGCCGACCATCGGCACGTACCGGAAGATCACATAATAGATCACCGGGATCAGCATCATTACGTACAGCTGCCAGTACTTTTTGAGATGTCTTCCGAGACTTTCCTGCTGGAAAACATCGTTTTTGGCTTTTTTCTTGTTGTTCGCTGCCATCAAACTTTTCCCTCCTCAAAATAATAATGTGTTTCAGGATGGTCTTACTTTAACATGCAGATATTGCTCCTACTCTTCAGATTTTGCGTGATCTTTGCCATTTTGTGCGTAACTGTTGTGCACTTCGTATACTGACGGCCGCTTTGCAGTATACAGAATCGCCGACTGGCCGATCTGTTCTCCGTCATATTGCATTATTTGCTGTCCTTATTGCATTTTTTGCTGTTTCAGGTGTAAAAGAGCCCGCAGCTTGTACAACGGCTGTGGGCTCTTCTGATTTCTTCTTATATAATAAGCAGATTTTCCTTAATAAATGGTTCTTCCCTTTTCATCCGGAATGCCGCTCTTACGGAAGAAATAGGAATTCACCTGATCGCGCCACTCTCTTGCATTCTGAAGCTGCAGCTCGAAGCGTTCCGAAATATTGGAATAAGAATCCTCCGGAATTCTTCCCTTCAGTCCGGCAAAGGCCTTCGCCATACCCTCTGCCTCTTCATAGCCTTCAAAATGAGAATCATAAATATACTGAATCAGGCTCTGTCCGGAAGAAAGCTTCCAGGTATAGGGAATGTGATGGAAGAACAAAAGGAGCTCCTCCGGGCATTTTGCCGGATCCTCATACTTCTCCGCATTCTCCGGATAATACTGCTGCGCATAGCCGGTTCCATGACTGGAGCGGTCCACTCCGATTCCGAGGTGATCCGCCCTGTGATACGTGCCCCAGCGGGAATACTCATAGCCATCCACGCTGCAGCCGTAATGGAAGCCCGGTGTCACCATCCAGCCGATTCCGAGAGGACTCGTGTATTTCTCATAAACTGCACGGGATTCCATCAGAATCTTCACAATGGTATCCACTGCCTCCTCGTCGGTATCAAAGGTAAGGCGTGCCCACTCTTTTGCAATCTCCTCGCTGGAAAGCTCCGTATCAAACGCAAGGCGTCCGAAGCCGTAAAGGTTTGCGGCTGCCAGATCGTTTCCGGTCCAGTTCGCATCGTTTCCGGTGTTCGCTACGGCCGCCATGCCGGCCATACCGCTCTTCTGATTTCCGAAGGTTCTGCCGCTGACGATATCCTTGACCTGGTCGCCGGCACCTGCCTGCTGTCTGTCACCCTCCTCCGGATGATTCGTGCAATAGGTGTGATACTCCAGAACCTCCTTGAACATCGGCATCAGGTAGCAGACATCGATCTGATGACCGGTGTACTCCTGTGCAATCTGTACCTCCAGCATCTGATTGGTCTTCCGGAGGCCTCCCATCAGCGGGTGAATCGGCTCACGGATCTGGAAGTCCATCGGACCGTTCTTGATCTGAAGGATCACGTTGTCGTGATAATCGCCGTCCATTGCCTTGAAGTTGTCATAGCCGGATCTTGCGCGGTCCGTCTTATAATCGCGCCAGTCCTGCGTGCAGTTGTAGACAAAGCATCTCCAGATGATGGTTCCGCCGTAGGGCTTCACCAGATCTGCCAGCATGTTGGCGCCGTCGGCCTGCGTTCTTCCGTAGGTGAACGGGCCCGGACGTCCCTCCGAATCCGCCTTTACCAGGAAGCCGCCGAAATTCGGAATCCGGTCAAATACCTCTGCAATCTTCTGCTTCCACCATGCGATGACCTCTTCATTCAGAGGATCGCAGTTGTCCAGACCGCCGATTTCAATCGGAGAAGCGAAGTTCAGGCTGAGATACAGGCCGATTCCGTATGCCGCAAAGATCTCCGACATTGCTGCCATTTGGTCAAAATAACGATCGGTAATAAGATCCGTCGCATCGCCCTTTACGTTGACGTTGTTAATGACAACGGCGTTGATGCCAACGCTCGAGACAAGGCGCGCATAATCCTTTGTTCTTTCATCCACAAGGACCGTGCCGTCCCGGAAGAAGAAGGAATCTCCGGAATATCCGCGCTCAATATCGTTGGTCATATTGTCCCAGTGATTCAGCATGCGGAGCGGATTGGACGGAACTGCCGTCTCTTCTGCTTCCTTCGCGGATTTCCCGGTTCCGATGGCGCGAAGCAGAGCAAAAACGCCGTAAAGAGCGCCCTTTTCTCCTGCTGCCTCGATCCGGATTTCCTCCGGGGTCACCTGAATGCGATAGCTCTCCGCCTTCTGGTTATCGGAGAGAGCTTCTCCATTTATAAAATCATTGCCGGAATCAAGAGAAAATCCCCTGACAATCCGGATGCAGGCTCCCTCTGCCTCTTTTACAAAAACAGGCTCCTTTCCCAGCATACCGGAAAGTCCCCTGGTCAGCTCTTCCCGTGCGCTGCCAATCACGCCGGACTCTTCAAAGCCCTCCAGAACAACCCTCTCCGCGTAAGATGCAAATCCCTTGTCTGCGACCGGATGATATTGCAGCCACAGCTGTTTCCATTCGCTCATGTGAATGCTCCTCCTTATTGATCTGTTTACAGGCATATATATTTTTATTGTATAAAAGCTTTCCGTGCCTCTTCCCTTCAGAATGTGCGCTTTTTTTGACTGACTTTGCGAAAAGCAGATTATGCCTTATACTGAAATGAAAGATACGAGGCGCAGATGATCGCGCCCGCACCGTTTGCAGAAAGGAAGCCATGCCATGCATGATCCGAAATTAGACAGCGACAATTCCGCTGCAGTTAATGAGTTTTATCCGCACCTCCACGGAATTCGTGAGGAGGTCGAGTATTCCGAGATTCAGGGAATCCGTCTGTATCACAACCGGAATACCATTCATTTTCCATCCCACTGGCACTCTGCCATTGAAATTCTTTATCCCCTTGAGGAAAACTACACGGTAAAGATCGGGACGGAGGAAAGTGTTCTGGTGCCGGGCGATATTCTGGTCATCGCTCCCGGAACCATCCACTCCTATACCCCGCCGGAAAGCGGCGAGCGTATTTTCATTCTTTTTGACTACAATCTTCTGAAAATGTTCCGCGGACTCCGGCAGATGATGCAGGCCATTCAGCCCTACCTTCTGATCACGCAGACTGCATATCCGCCGCTCAACGAAAAGCTTCAGGAGCTTCTTCGCGATGTCATTCGGGAATATGATGAGGATTCTCCCTACTGCGGCGCCATGATCTGGTCGAGGCTTCTGGAATTCTTCGCCTACATCGGAAGGACCGATGTCTACCGCGTCTCCCACTCCCGGGAATTCCCGAAGGACAAGCGGCAGGAGTATGTGACGAAATTCATGGAGGTCTGCAACTATATCACCGACCACCTCGATGAGGAAATCAACACCGATCGTCTGGCCGAGATCGCAGGCTTTTCCAAGTTTCATTTTTCCCGCCTGTTCAAGGAGTTCACCGGCTATTCCAGTCATGAGTACCTGATTCAGAGACGTCTGGAGGCTGCCGAGCAACTTCTTGCCAATCCCGATCTGTCGATCACGGACGTCGCGATGCAGTCCGGCTTCAATTCCCTCTCCACCTTCACGCGCGTGTTCAAGGCAGAGAAGGAAATGACACCGTCCGCCTTCCGGGAAATCAATCAGAAGGTCATGAACGACGGAAAAACCATCTGACCGTCGTTTTCTGCAAGCGTCCCCCGTCTCCGCAAGGAGCCGGGGGACGAATAACATCAGAACAAATCAGAACAACTCAAACCACTCGAAATCGAAATTGGAGCCGGGAAGGAAGACAAATGTCAGTTCCCACTTTCCGGTCCGTTCCTTCAATGCAAATTCCTGCACCTCTCCGCCATCTCTGCGGAATTCAATGATCTCCTTCTCCTCTGTCGTCCCGTCATAGAAACGCACATGAATCGTATTTCCCTCAAGCGGCGTGCTTCCGCAGATGCGGATTCCATGCAGCGGGTGGGAAGAAAACTCCATGTCCTTGAACAGCAGCGAGACATTATTGCCGATCTCCCGCACCGCATCGCCGTCCACACGGAAGGAATCTCCGTATACGCCGTCTGACTCCGAGGCCGTAAGCTTCGTCCATGCCTTCTCCAGCTTCGTGAAGGAAAAGCCCTTGATGTGGATCTTCTGATGCACGCGGATGCTGAAGCCTGCAAGTCCCTTCAGGCGATGGGACAGGTGATACGTTGCCGGCTGATAGACGTTCCAGATGCAGGGCTTGCAGTAGATTTCCCTGGCAAGAAGCTCTGCCCCTTCTTCGCCGGGAACCCCCTCCCAGATCTCGATCGGATATTCACTTCCGTCAAGAGCGAAAATCGGGATCGTAATTTCATCGGAGCCAACCGGCCCGAAATCCATTCCGGACCACGTAACCGTCGTCTCCCCGTCACGGGAGGTTGCGACGCCCTTCTCATTGCCGTTTCCAACCTCTCCGATGACGCCGGTGTACAGACTGGCCGAAATAAACCCGTAAGGATCCAGATAGGCAGGTCCAAGACCTTCCACCCTGTACTCCAGCTGCGAAATCAGACGGACATGCTCCGTCCCGCTCTTCGAGGTTGCCCGAAGATGGAACGCCCCGTCTCCCAGCGCGGTCATCGTCACCTCATTTCCGTCCTGAGACAGCTGAACGATGTTCGTTGCAACACCGTTGTCATCCACCGCAGTGAAAACAACCTCATGGTCGCAGGCACCCTCCGGAGCGATCTTGGCGCGCGCCCGAAGAACCTTGTGCTCCGGATCAAAGACCTGTCCGTCCTCCGCATGGAGAATTACCTTGCGGACCGGAACCGCGGAGGCTCTTTCCACCGTAAGCTCAGGGCCGTCTCCTCTCTTCTCATTCTCTACTGCATTTCCTGCCGCTGCGTCCTCTTCCACAATTGCAAGAAGCTTTCCGGAGAAGAGGTTTCTCTCACAGGACTGATAGCTGTCATAATCCGTGCTGTCTCCGTTGTCGAGTCCAAGAAGCCTTCCGCCTCTGACAACGACCCTCACACGATCCGACGCATTCTCCACCGGATATCCGTTTGCATCCACGGCACTGATTTCATAGAAATGAAGCGCAGGGAAGCTCTTCTGCACAAGCTCCATTTCCTCCGGTCTCCAGAGCTTCGCAGCTCCCGGATTTTCCGCCTCTCTCTTCTCCTCGCGGATCACGAAGCGGTCGGTATCTCCGAAGGAATGCCTCGTCTGACGGGCAATTTCTTTTCCGTCCTGCCAGGCAATCGCAGTGATTTCGCCCGGCACATAGGTAACCTGCCAGTCCGCGATCAGATGCGTACCGCTCCCCTTCGCATGATCCAGCTTCTGTCTTCCGAGGCTCTCCCCGTTGACGAGAAGCTCCACCTCCTCTGCGTTCGAGCAGACGCGAAGATCGATCTCCTGACCGACATTAAAATCCCAGTAAGGGAAAATATGCACCATCGGATTTGTCCGGACATCGGTCCATGCGGACTGCCAGACATAGTAGGCATCCTTCGGGAAGCCGGCGGTATCAATGATTCCAAGATAGGAATTCTTCGTGTGATAGGGCGTCGGTTCTCCAATGTAATCAAAGCCGGTCCAGAGGAACTGTCCCATGGAGAAATCCAGATCCCGGTCAATGGAAACACAGGTTTCCATGCTTTTTGCGCCCCAGCTGGTTACCGAGTTTCCGAGTGCAGAGCACTGCTCATCCTCATCCGCAAGGATTCCCGCCCTCAGCGGGAAGTGATAAATGCCGCGACTTGCGCAGATGGAGCTTGTCTCCGATCCGTAAATCACCCAGTCCGGGTGCTTTTTATGATGGTCCTCATAGTACTTCTCCGAATAGTTGTATCCGGCAATCTGATACAGCTCCGCGCAGTGCTGCGCATTTTCCCACGGCATGTAGTTGGAGCCGGTCGTGACGCGGGCATTCCGGCAGGGATCCAGCGCCTGCACCTCCTCCATCAGAAGCTTCGATACCTCGTAACCGCGCTCATCCGCATGCTGGTCATAAATTTCGTTTCCGATGCTCCAGAGAATCACGCAGGGGTGATTGCGGTCTCTCCGGACAAAGCTCTCCACATCTCTTGCCTGCCACTCATCGAAAAAGCGGGCATAGTCAAACTCGGTCTTTCTCCTCTCCCACATATCGAAGGCTTCGTCCATGATAAGAAGTCCCATCTCATCCGCAAGATCCAGCGTTTCCGCCGGGAACGGATTGTGCGAAAGGCGGATGGCGTTGACGCCCATTTTCTTCTGAATCTCAAACTGTCTCCGCAGCGCATCCAGCCGGAAGGCGGTTCCGAGCGCTCCCTGATCCGGGTGCTGGCAGGCTCCGTTAATCTTCAGCCTTCTTCCGTTCAGAAGGAATCCCTGCTCCGGGTCAAAGGCCGTTTCGCGGAAGCCGATCCGGAGGTTCTCCTCCTGCAGCAGCGCTCCGTCAGCATCTTTTAAGAGAACCTGCAGGCGGTACAGCTTCGGATCCTCAATATCCCAGACACAGATTCCGGCCTCCGGGGCAAAATGAAGCACTCTGCAGGCAGAATGGCCGGACGCGGCTGCCAGCGGCTCTGCTTCTTCAGCAGAAGAAGGGAAAACCTCGCTGTCTCCGTCATACAGGTGCAGCTCCGCTTCTGCAGAGATCTCCTCTGCAGACCCCAGTATCTCTGTCTCCACGCGAAGCTCCCAGCCGCCGTCTGCCGCCTTTCCGGCATGCGTATAAACGCCTCCGTCCGGAATGCAGAGCGCCTTTGTCTCCATCAGCCAGACGTTCCGGTTGATTCCGGCGCCGGAATACCAGCGGGAATTCGGGCTCTGGAAGGTCACGCTGACCATCAGCTCATTCTCCCCTTTCCGAAGCATTCCGGTCAGCTCCAGGGAAAACCGCGTATAGCCGTACTTCCATTCACCGATCTTCGCACCATTCAGATAGACCACGCTGTTCATGTAGATTCCGTCGAAAATCAGGAAGGTTCTGTCCGTGTCATTTTCCTTTGACGAATGCGCAAACGTTTTCCGATACCAGCCGGTTCCGTCGCGGTAAAGATCTCTGCTGTCTCCGATCAGCCAGTCATGCGGAATCTGCACCGGTGCGAAGCGTCCGCTTGCAGCTTCCTTTTGCGCATCGGCCAGTTCCGTTCCCACCGGCATTTCAAGAAATGTCCAGTTGTCGTTGAATAAAGTACGCATAGAATTGTTCAACCTCTTGTTTTTTCTGTATTGATTGCCGGATTTCATCTGCTCCGGTCACCGGTCCCTGTTGTTTTAACACACCCGCATTGCAAACGGGCTCATCGGAAGTCCGGCTCCATTATAAATCATGGCACCGTGCATGACATTATGGTATGCGTAGCGCACCTCGGCAGGCTTTCCCTTCATCGAGGAGCAGGAGAAAATAAGACAAACCTCGTTTTCCCCGTTTTTCCCGCTGCCCGCTTTTCCTTCCCCGTCCGAAGCACTTACCTCCACGGATACTCTTGCCTGATATACGCTTCCATCCTCTGCCACAAGCTCTGCATCCCGAAGAACGCTTCCCTTTTCCAGAGAAGCCACATACAAACCCTCCGCGTGTGCAAGAGAAATCCGGACGCCTTCGTCCGTCACCTCTGCCCTCACAGGTACCGGCCCCGTGCATTCCGCTTCGTTTCCGTAAAGATCATGTGCCGCAAGGAGTGCCAGACGTCTTCCGATTTCCATCTTCCCATGCGGATGAAGATCATTGTCCTCGCCAAGATCCATTGTCACCGCCATTCCGGAATACGGAATCTCCTCCAGTGCTCTTCTTTGCTTCTCCCGTAAATCCGGCCACTGCACATCCTGGTTCAGATCCACATCATAATTCGGAAGCTGCACATAGTAAAAAGGCAGCCGCTCTTTTCCCCAGAGCTTCCGGTAACCATCCACATAGCGCTTCATCAGATCCAGATAATCATAGGGCTGATGCGTATTGGCTTCCCCCTGATACCAGACCATGCCCTCTACCGGCACCTGAAAGCACGGGGCCGCCGTTCCATTGAACAGACCAGTTGCCTTCCAGTTCACAAAATCCGTCGGCGGGATGGGCCCGCAGGCTGCGCCCTTCCGGTAAAACCAGGTTCCCTTCAGGTCCGAAACGCCCTGGTCATTAAAGAGAAAATATCCCTTTCCGGGCGTAAACCTGCCTTCCCCGTTCTCCACAACCAACCGGATCGTAATGGTGTTGCTCCCCGCACGAAGAAGTCTCTCCGGCACCCGGTATTTGCGCGGAGGATACTGGTATGCCGTCTCCCCAACCTTGACGCCGTTGATGTAAACCTCGTCCGAATCCACCATCGTTCCCAGCCAAAGTCCTGCACTTTTTCCGGCCATCTCCGGCGGAAGGACAAATTCCCGGGTCAGCCAGACGCTTCCGATAAAGCCCGATAGCTCCGTATTCCGGAAAAAGCAGGGTAGCAAAACGCGGGTTCCGTTCCTTCGAATTTCCTCCGGATGCTTCTCCCATGCATTCCTTCTGCCCTCATCCGCTGCGGAAAGACTCTCCTTCCACGCCTTCGGGCCCTCGTCATTTTGCCGGATCACTTCCGCAAGAAAGTCATCGTCCGCATAACGCTCTGCCTCCTCAAGAAGCGGCCGGTAATCCTCATTTCCCTCCAGCATCTCTCTCGAAAGCCAGGAGGTAATCCGGGAGCCTCCGAGCGATGCCTGAATGAAACCAACCGGAATTCCCGTCATTTCCCGAAGCGCTCTTGCAAAGAAATACCCCGTTGCGGAAAACCCGGGGATCGACTCCGGCCCGGCCTTCTTCCACTCCCCCGTCAAAGGCTCATCGAGCGGCCCGTGGTAATCTGCATGCTCCGTGATGCGGAAGGTTCGAAGTCCATCATCCTGACAGCTTTCGATGATCTCCGGATAGGAGTCCCGGCAGCGTTCCATATCGACATCGATGTTGGACTGCCCCGACACGTACCAGACTGCGCCGATCAGAAGATCCGAAACCTTAACGGAATTCTGTTCGGCGGCATTCTGATTGACGCCATTCGCAATGACATTCTCCTCTTCGGTCACGCAGAGCTCATACGGGCCTCCCGCAGGAAGCGGATCCAGCTCCAGACAAAATCTGCCGTCTCCGGGAACCACAGTCTCTCCGGAAGCCACGGTCTCTCCCTCAGTGACCGCCTCTCCGGAATTTACGTTCTCCCCGGAATGGAAACCCGCGCGCAACGTCATCGCCGCACTTTTCTTAAGAACCGCCCGGACCCGTTTCCCGGGAGTTCCCATGCCCCGGACCGGGATCCTCTCATCCTTCTGAAGAACGGCTCCATCCGATAAAAATCCTGATAATTTCAGCTTCATGCTTCGCTTCCTTCCCCAAACAGGAAAACGGCCATCGATCCATCCCGACAGCCGCTCTTCTTTTCGATATCTGCTCAGATTCTGTCACCCTGATAACGGAACCAGTCAAAATCTGCCTTGTTCTCACTTTCTGTGCCGCAGGAGCTTGCATACATGCCAAGATATGCTCCGGTAAAGCCCTCGTTGACATTGGAGCTCAGAAGCCTGGCCGGGAGGTCCGTCTGCACCGGAATGCGCACGCCTTTCCCATTTTCTTCTGCTGCTTCATACCAGAAATCGTAGACTTCATTGCGGCAGGTGGTTCCAAGAACGATGCCCTTGCTGCAGCCTTCTCCATCGCAGCAAAACTCCAGCTCTTTCAATACGCTGTGATGTCCATTCTCCGTTCCGGCAAGGCGGATCACCCTCGCTCCGTCCTCGTTCCGGCCCACTGTCAGAAGATAGCTGAAGCGGTCATCCTGAAGAAGCACCAGTCCCGCCTCTTCCTCTTTGCTCTGCGGGTCAAACTCCATCCGCGCCGCTGCTTCAAAGGTGTGGTGCTGCTGACGGCGTACCACGCAGGAGGGCTGCTCCGTGTGCCAGCGATCCGCCGGGTCCTTCTTCCAGAGCGTTGCAGGAAGAAGTGAGAGCCGAAGAAAGCCCGGTCTGTCCTTCAGGGAATAAAAGCTGCTCTCCGGTGCCAGAATGGTATTCCAGCGAAGATCGAGCTCCTCCCCGTCAAACGAATCCATTACCGTCTGCTCCATCGGATTTACGCCGGAGGGAAGAAACTCCGGGAGGTCCGGCTTTCTCTCCGTGCTGTGCACAATGCCGTCCTCCGTATCCAGAAGGGGCCATCCGTCCTTTTCCCAGTGGAAGGGAACAAGGAAGGTCTCACGTCCGGTGTTGAACTGGAAATCTCCGTACGGGCGGACCGCCAGAAGAACCATCCACCACTCGCCGCCGGGCGTCTCTACGATGTCCGCATGTCCGGTCACCGAAATCTCTCTTGCAAGAGGAAGATGCCGGTGCGTCACGATAGGATTTCGCGGGCAGATTTCATAATCGCCGTCCACGCGCTCCGATCTTGCCATCATCACGCAGTGATTGGAGAAGGTGCCTCCCTCTGCGACCATCAGATAATACCAGCCGTTGATAAAATACAGGTGCGGTGCCTCAATCCATTTGCTGGTCGTCCGCGCGCCGTCCCAGATTACCTTTCTCTCGCCGATGAACTGGAAGGTGACAGGATCCAGCTCGCACAGATAAATTCCGTGATGCCCCTCATACTTCGGATGCTTCTCAATGTAATTGCCGGCATACCACATCCGCCCGTCCTTATCGAAAAAGATTGTGGGATCGATGCCGTCCGCGCCCTCTATAAAAACCGGGTCACTCCAGGGGCCTGCCGGATCCTTCGCCGTCAGAATATAGTTGTCGCGATTTACCTCGCGTCCCTCGGACACAAAGGTATTGATCAGATAGAAGGTTCCCTCATGATACCGGATGGTCGGTGCCCACAGGCCAAGGCTTGCCTCACAGTTCTTATAATCCAGCTGCTCCGGGCGGTGAATGCCATGTCCGATCTGCTCCCAGTGAATCAGATCTTTGCTGTGAAAAACAGGAATTCCCGGATAATAGTTGAACGAGGAGGTTGCCATATAGTAATCCTCCCCGACCCTGCAGATGGACGGATCCGGATAAAATCCGGAAAGAATCGGGTTGTGGAAGGTTTCACTTTGATTTGCGATTTGCATGAGTTACCTTTCTGCTGCCGCCGGAAAATCGCCGCAGACTTTTCTGTCGTTTCTCTTATTATGTCTTATGAAAAAAATCTAACACACCGTTTTTCCCGATTCCTGTCATCTGTTGCAAACCTTTTGTGATTTCGTGCGGTTTGGCCCAATGTACGATTCCGGCATGGGTGCTTTTTCCGGATACACATAGATTCTCTCCGGAATGACGCCGGCCTCTCTTGCAAAAATGGAGAGTTTGTACCGGCCCTCCGGAAGGTGAAACACCGTCTGTGCCATTCTTTCCTGATCCAGTACCGCCCTGCACCACGCCGCATTGGAAGGAGAACCGACCGTTCTCTCCGCACGGACAAGAGTCAGCTCTACCTGCTGCCGCATCGCCTTCCGGTCTTCTGCGGTCTCTTCCGGCTTCTGCTCCAGCATAAGTCCAAGCGTCAGCGGCTTTACGAATTCCAGCGGATTGGACGGCGCCGCATGGAGCTCCACGACATAGTCTCCCTCCTCGCAGATCTCCAGCTCTCCGAAAAGGGAGGGGGCCGCGGCATCGCCCGCCGCAAAGGCCGCCGTTGTCGGATAAACCTTCCAGCCTCCGCCATATTTTCCATAGGAGGAAAGCGGCTTCCAGGAAGCTTTTTCCGCCGCCTTTCCGGGGATCAGATTCTCTGCCTCCAGAACCAGCACGCCGTTTCGTCCCTGACCGGGAAGTGCCGTCCTTTTCTCTCTTGCCGTCACCGGAATGTCAACGATGGTCTCGTCACTTCCCGCAAGCTCCAGAACAGTGCTCACCTCCTCCGGCCCGTTTGGAATGTTCTCCCGAAGCACGGAAAGAGAAACTCTTGCAACCTCACCGGTTGAAAGCTGACCGGAGAAAGGCTGACCGGAGAAAAACTGTGCAGATGAACGCTCACCGGCTGCAGTCTGACGGAATTTCAGGCCTGTCTCATTTTCGATTCTCAGCCAGTCCGGAAGATTTCGGATCTCAAAGGAAAGCGCTCCGGTTCCGTTGTTGGAAATTTCAAGAAGAACCTCACGGTTCCCCTCGTACCGGAAATCATCCACAACCAGCTTCTCATGGCTTCCGTAGACACGGACAGCAGTCTCATCCTCATCCGCCCTGGAAACACACAGGATCGGATCCTCTGCCGGCTCCAGCTCCATGAGCACGGGGTACTGCCTTCCGAAGTCGTTCCACTGTGTAAAGCCGATGTGATGAGGCTTTTCCATACCGGACCACTTTCCGCCAAGGAACGCTGCCCACTCCGCGGACAGCTCCTTGTCCCTGCGAAGGCACTCCTTCGCCTTCTGCGCACAGATGCCGGCCGCCGGGCGCCCCTGCTGTGCATAGCGGTGGTTCTTGCCCGCAAACAGATACAGCCGGACCAGATTGCACATCGCAGCGCAAGGCCATCCGATCATGCTGTAATATCCCCGGTAAGCCGCTGCGCTTTCTTCCTTCTCCGAGAGCCTGTGCAGAATCTCATGGTTCCTGGCATCCAGAGAAGCGGTTATCTCCAGCATGCGGTCTGTCTCCAGCTCATGACTTGCATGATAGATTCCCGTGTGAAGAGATTCCGGTCTTCGAAGCTCCGCAAGATGCAGATAATCCGTAAGGACCTTCGTGATCTCCTTCTGAAGCTCCCCGTCCATTCCCGGCAGCTCCTCCGGGAAGTTCTTCCGGATCAGATGCTCCGGATACCGAAGATAACGCTCCGGCTCCTCTCCGCCGAAGCGCTCATAGTCATACGCAAGATCCATGAAATACTGCAGAAGAACCTCATGGAATTTCACGTCGCCCACGTTGACGATCCAGAGCTTTCGCACGCCGTAGTCCCATGCCTCCGTCATCTGCTCCCAGACCTGTGAAAACGGGGTTGATTCCACCCACTCATAGGAAACCGGACTTCCATGGTAGTCCAGATGGTAATACATTCCGTAGCCGCCCTTGTGCTCCCGCATCTGACTGGTCGGAAGTGTCCGGAGATGTCCGAAATTGTCGTCGCTCAGCATGCAGATAACGCCGTCCAGACCATCCCACTGATACAGTCCGGAGATCTTCTCGTTCCCATAGTAGTACTCCTCGACCTCCTTGTAGACAGCAAGCATCTGCGGCGCATTTTCCCGCACCAGCCCCTCCTGCTCCAGGCTGCGGATCACCCCCCGCTGCGCGGTTATGATCTCCTTCAGAAGAGCCACATTGTCCTCAACAGGGCTTCCCTCTCCCAGAAGCGCCGAATCACGCTCTCCCCGCATGCCGATGGTGATCATGTTCTCATAGCGGCCGCGCTCCTTCAGGGCATCTCCCCAGTAGCGAAGAAGGCCCTCCCGGTTTGTGCGGAAATCCCAGGCGTTTCCATACGGCGAAGCTTCTCCGCGCACCTTGTCCCACTCCTCACTCGCGCGAAGGCAGGGCTCATGGTGAGAGAAGCTCCAGATTACGCCGTACTCATCGGCAAGCTCCATGTCTGCAGGACCGGGACCATCCAGTGGAAATGAGCTGGTCCACATCGCAGGCCAGATGTAATTGCCCTTCATACGGAGAAGAAACTCAAACACACAGTCATACAGCGATGCATTGAAGCCGCCGAAGTGCTCCATACACCAGCTTCCGAAGGCGGGCCACTCGTCGTTGATGAAAAAGCCGCGGTACTCCACTGACGGCTCCTTCGACACGGCGTTCACCACTTCTCCAAGAATCAGTTCCTTCCTGTGCACCAGGGGAGCATCCCCAAAGAAGGTCAGCGGGGTCACACCGATGTATTCCGAGAGGGAAAACAGGCCGTAGATCGTTCCTCTCTTATCGCTTCCGAGAATCAGAACAAGATCCTTTCCATCCAATGCTTCCGGAAGAAAGACGCGAAGATACACCTCGCGTTTTCCCTGAATCCGGTCAATCGGATTCTCCGAAAGCAGACCGCTCTCCACCAGCTTTTCCACAAGAGGACTGTGCCCGAGGGTTGCCGCAAGAATCACGATTTCCTGTCCCGTTCCGGTTTCTTTGGCTGCTTTCTCCAGGACAGCTGTTTCCTCTTCCGCAGCCTTCCGAAAATCGTCTGCACCGACCTCCGTCCTCAGCTCCGGCCTGGTCCCTGTCACTCTGCGAAAATCCTCCGCAACCTTCTCTGCCGTTCTTTTTACTCCGGAGAAAGCCTCCTTTTCCGTCATCAGAACATAAGAAACACCCATGAAAATCTCCTTTGAAATCTCCCTTGAAACTCCCGTTTATACCGTGATGCCTTCTCTTGCAAGGATTTTCCGGATTTCCTCTGTCTGCTCTGCCGTCACCTCCGGAATCGGCTTTGTGCAGATGCTGTTTCCGACTACGCCGCGAAGACGGCACCCCTCCTTGATGATCGGAACAAACAATGAGCCCACGGCATAAATGTCAAACAGGCGGTTGATCTGCTGCTGGCCTGCCGCAATGCCCTCCGCATCGTTTTCTCTCATCGCGCGGATCCATGCGCTGCAAAGCTCCGGAACCACGTTGGAAAGACCTCCGATGATGCCGTCGCCGCCGGAAAGCACGTTGTGGGCCGCGTTGTCATCAAAGCCGGAGAAGACCTCAAAATCCGGGAATTCGCTCTTGACGGCTTTGATCAGTTCTCTCGTGTGATCCATGCCGCTGATGGTGTCCTTGATGCCCCTCAGGTTGTCATGCTTTCTCCGAAGCTCCAGAACCACCTGCGGAGAAATGGAATAACCGGTGCGGTCCGGGAAATTATAGATATATACCGCGCCATGAATCTGAGAAAAGAGCTCATCGTAAAAGCGGAACAAACTGGCATCGTCAAAGCGGAAATAATACGGCGAGATGATCATCACCGCATCGGCTCCCTGCTCCAGACACCAGTTGGAATACGGAACAATTTCCGATTCCACCATGGAGGCGGTTCCGATGATGCAGCGGACTCTGTGCGCAATGCTGCGGATGGCAAAGCCAGCCAGGTCCTTGCGCATTTCCAGATCCATGGCAAAGAACTCGCCGATGCTTCCCTGCACCAGAATTCCGTCGATCCCGTTTGCAATCAGATGCTCGAACAGCTTTCCCTGGCTCTCCAGATCAAGCGTTCCATCCTCCTGAAACAAGGTTACTGCCGGTGTAATATAATTTGCCTTCATAGTCTCATCCTTTCTTCTGTCCGTTTCAGCCTTTCCTGCAGATTCTGTCCTTTTTCTGTTTTCCCTGTCCCTTTATTCGAGCCCGCCGCCCTGCATGGCACTGCGGGCATAGCTCGTGTACATCCGGTAGAAGCCCTTTCTCGGCTCTCTCGGAATGATTCCCTTTGCGGCGCGCTCTGCAAGAGCCGCCTCTGCCTCCTTTGGTGTGCAGGGAACTCCTGCGATTCCGGTCACATTCAACGTGCGCTGTTCGACCGAATAGGAAATCAGATCTCCCTCCTCCACAAAGGCAATCGGGCCGCCGGATGCCGCCTCCGGAGAAACATGTCCGATGGCTGCCCCTCTGGTTGCTCCGGAAAAGCGCCCGTCGGTAATCAGCGCCACATTTCCGTTAATTCTCTCATCGCAGCAGATCGCCTCGGTGGTCGCAACCATCTCCGGCATGCCGCAGCCGCGGGGGCCTTCGTAACGGACAATGATGACCTCTCCCGGGTTGATTTGTTTCCGCACCACTGCGTCATAGGCATCCTCCTCGCAGTTGAATACCCGCGCCTTCGCATTGACCACCTCCCGCTGGTTCTCCGCACAGGCGGCATATTTGATCACCGAGCCCTCCGGCGCAATGTTTCCCTTCAGGATGGCAACCGAGCCCTTTTCTTTTACCTTTTCGACAGGAAAAATGACCTGCTCCCTCTCAAGACCATAATTGTGCAGATATCCAAGATTCCGCTCAAACCAGTTGTCCTTCCAGAGCTCCTCCAGATTTTCTCCGAGCGTCTTTCCCGTCACAGTCAGGACATCCAGATCCAAATAATCGCGCAGCATCCACTCCACCATGGGAACACCGCCCGCAAACCAGAAGCTCTCTGTCAGCTGCGATCCGGACGGATACACATTTCCGATGTGCGGAATCCGGTGATTGATCTCATCGAACAGCTCAATCGGAAGCTCCACACCGGCCTCCCTTGCAATGGAGGGCAGATGGAGCGTTGCGTTGGTGGAGCCGCCGATTGCGGAATGCACCACGATTGCATTTCGGAAGGCACCGGCTGTCAGGATCTTGTCGGGCGTCAGATTTTTCTCCGCAAGCTCCATGATCTTTCTTCCCGCCTGTCTGGAATACTGGAGAAGATCCCGCATCGTCGCAGGCACAAGTGCCGCCCCCGGAAGGGTCAGGCCCAAAGCTTCCGCAAGGCACTGCATCGTGGAGGCTGTCCCAAGGAATGAGCACGCTCCCACAGAAGGGCAGCCCGTCAGCTTGTAATCTCGGATTTCCTGCGGCGTAATGGCCCCGTCCCGTTTTTCGCGAAGAGAGATGTCACCTGCCACAATCGATGTCGTCATATTCGGGCCCGGGCGCATGGAGCCGCCCGGCATGAATATTGCCGGGATGTTCAGGCGCGCGATTGCCTTCAGATGCGCCGGAATCGACTTATCACAGCTCGAAGACATGATCACGCCGTCCCAGGCGACCGTACTTCCGTGAATCTCGACCATGTTGGCAATGGCTTCGCGGGAAGCCAGCACATAATTCATGCCGTCTCCGCCCTGCGTACAGCCGTCGCAGATGTCCGTCGCGTAATATTTTGCCGGCTTTCCGCCCTTTTCATACACGCCGTACACCGCCTGCTCCACCATCTGATTCAGGTGAAAGCTTCCGGGATGCGAATCGCCGTAAACACTTTCGATCATAATCTGCGGCTTTTTGATGTCCTCGTCATCCCAGCCCGTGCCCATATCCAGTGCATCAAACTGAGCCCAAAATTTCCGTTCCTCCGCGCTTTTCTGCTGCATGTTATCCTCCTTGTGGTCTTTTTTATCTATAGTTATAGCCCGAATGGCGTTTGGAATATCGGCAGCCCTTGCGGACTTTTTAGCGGAAATTGCGGCGTGAAAAGCCAAATATGATAAACTGAATGGAACGGCTGCCGCAGCAGCGGAATTTCAGCCGGAGCATTTCGACCCGAACATTTCAGCCGAAACCATGCTGTGTGAAACGATACGGAGATTCTTCATGAGAATAATTGATTACTACAATGCTGCTGCCATTTTGCTCGAAACGGTTCTTGTCTTTACCGCGCTCTTCTGCGCCCGGAAGAACAGAAAGACTCCCCCTTCAGGCACTTCTCCTTCAAAGAATCCCCATTCCTTTTCTCTCCTGCAGCGTATGGATCAGCTCCTGACCGGCAGACTGTTCCGTCCTGCTGCCGCCCTGCTTCTTATCTTCGGTGCGTTTCTCCGGATGTGGAATCTGACCGGTCTTCCGGACGGACTGCAGCAGGACGAGGCCTCGATCGGCTATGAAGCCTTCTGCCTTGCCGGCTACGGCATTGACCGCAACGGCTACCACTGGCCCGTGTACCCCATCACTTGGGGATCCGGCGGCGGAAGCCCCATCATGATTTATCTGAACGTTCTGACCACGAAGCTCTTCGGCTCCCGGATTTTCTCCATCCGCATGGTTCCTGCATTTCTCGGCACTCTGACCTTGCTTTTGTTCTTCCTTCTTCTGAACAAGGCCTTCGGAAGGCGCTGTGCGCTCACAGGACTTGCCGTTCTTGCCCTGACTCCGTGGCACATCATTCTCTCCCGCTGGAGTCTGGATTCCAACACCATGCCCTTCTGGCAGCTTCTCGCACTGTTTGCTCTGGTGCAGGCCATCTTCGCAGGCACTGCGGAGCACAGCCGAAGGCAGACAAGGCTTTATCTCCTTGCAGCCTTTTTCTTCGGCATCTGTCTGTATTCCTACGGCTCCGCGAATGTGGTCATTCCGCTGACGCTTCTTTTTGTCTGCATCCGGCTTCTCCGGACAAAACGCATCCGGATCGGACAGCTTGCGGGATGCTTTGCCGTATTCGTGATCACGTGCCTTCCGCTTGCCCTTTTCTACGCCGTGAATTTCTTCGGCGTTCCGGAGATTGCGGCGAGCTGGATTTCCTTTCCGAAATTTACGTCCAGTCACTTCGGCTCCGTCTTCGTTGCCTTTGACCGGACGCTTCCTTCCACGCTTCTTCACAATCTGAAGGACCTGCTTCTCATGCTCACTGTCGGAATTCCCGGCGAGGTTTCCTGGAACGCGATGCCCGGCTACTGGACACTGTACTGCTTCACCTTCCCGGTGACGTTTGCAGGCATCCTGTTCGGAAGAAGGACTGCAGAAAAGGAAGCTCCCGCCGCGCAGGCTGCAAATGACGTGCTCGGCGCAGCTCTTCTTTCTGCGCTCCTGTTCTCACTCTTTATTCAGCAGGACATCAACCGCGACGTTCTCCTGTTCCTTCCGCTGGTGTACTGGTATGTCATGGGACTTCGGTTCCTTTATCTCGCCATGACGAAGGGAGCCGCCCTGAAAGAGCCGGAGACCGGTTCCGGAGCTTCTGCCAAAGCTGCTTCCCAGGCTGCAACTCTCCCCGCCCTGCTCTCCCTTGTCCTTCTCTTGGGAGGCTTTGTCTCGTTTGCCAGAGATTACTATGGAGGAGAATACAACAAGGTTGCTGCCTCTGACTTTATGCCGGGCTACGGAGATGCCATGATTCTTGCCACAGAGCTTGCAGAGAAAAAGGGCGAAGCCTCGACCGTGTATTCGACCTACGATCTTGTGGCTTCTCCCTTTATGCTGACTCTGTATTACAACAAATGCGATCCGTATGAATTCATGGACAGTGTGGTCTATAAGGACCCCGAGGCGGAATTCCGCGTTGCATCCTCCTTCGGGCGCTATGTTTTCGGACTTCCCGGCACGACTTCCTCCGAAGGCAATGATTCGATATCAGAGGATGATGTGCTCTCCGGTCTCCAGACGCCGAAATACGCGAATGACATTTTCGTCCTGACAACCGCGCAGGCGCAGGCCTTTGATGATGCTGTTTATGACAAAGCCGTCTTCAAGGACCGCTTCGTTGTGGTTTCCAGGAAATCCACCGGCTGATTTGCCTCATATGCCTTATGAAGCGTCTCTTCCAGCCCGCGCACGAATACGCCGCAGCATTTGAAGCGACACTGTCATTGATGATCCTGCCGTCCTTGCCATAACACCTGCCGCCCCAGCCGGTTCCGTGTCTGAAATAAGAGTCCGGGCGCGGCCAGAGAACCAGTGCTCTGACATACAGGCTACACTTGCGTGCAGTTCCGCTGCTTTTCAATAGATCGCAAACGATAAATAATAGTCATCTCGCAGCCGGCATCCACACATCATTTCTATATGATATAACGTGCAATTGTCAGCACGAGGTGAAGGAAGCCGGACTTCACCGCAGCGTTTTGCAGGAGCTGGTTAAGAGCGGTGAAAGATACGATGATCTTTCCCCAAGGCTACAATGTCCCGTCCTTGAAGCAGGAAAATCTGATTGTCAAACGCGTTGTGCCGGAGAACTATGCGTTCGGACAACCTCAAATTGAGTCCCCCTCCGGCAATCCGATCCGTGTTTACAATTTGGAGCGGACGCTGTGTGACATCCTGCGCGGCAGCGATATCCAAATCATCGGAGCAGCTATGAAACGCTATGCAACGTCCAAGGATAAGAATATTCACAGACTGACGCAGCCGAAAGCCTTTGGATTCCTGATTTCCACCATTGTGGGACTGGACACGCTGGCCCCTCGCTGATTTCATCCCTGCGGATAAAAATCCTCTCTCAGGGATGATTCTTCTCCGCTGATTTCATCCCTGCGGATAAAAATCCTCTCTCAGGGATGATTCTTCCCCGATGATTTCATCTCTGCGGATAAAAATTCACTCTCAGGGATGATTCTCCCTCGATGATTTCATCCCTGCAGACAAAAAATCTCTCTCAGGGATGATTCTTCTCCGCTGATTTCATCCCTGCAGACAAAAAATCTCTCTCAGGGATGATTCTTCTCCGCTGATTTCATCCCTGCAGACAAAAAATCTCTCTCAGGGATGATTCTTCCCCGTTGATTTCATCCCTGCGGATAAAAACTCTCCTCCAGGGATGATTCTCCCCCGCTGCGCAGGTCACATTTCAGTTTTCCTCCCCTTGTCCGTCGCTTTTCCGGATTCTGTCTGCGATGGCATCCGCAAGGGCCTTCGCTTCCTCTCCGGTCTCTGCCTCTACGCCAACCCGGATCACCGGCTCGGTGCCGGAGGGGCGAACAAGAAGGGAGCCCTTTCCCTCCAGATGGCCCTTCGTCTCGTCAAGAAGAGAGAGGACGTCAGGATCCCGCATCACACGGTCCTTGTCCGCAACGCGGACGGAATACTGAACCTGCGGATAGAGGTGGAGCGGCGCTGCAAGCTCGGAGAGCTTTTTCTTCTTCGCGAGCATCACCTGCATTACCTTCAGGGAGGTCAGGACGCCGTCTCCTGTCGTGGAATACTTGCTGAAAATAATATGTCCCGTCTGCTCCCCGCCGATGCGGTAGCCATTCTGCTTCATCGCCTCATAGACGTATTTGTCGCCGACCTTCGTCCGGACATAATCAATGCCGGCCTCCTCCAGTGCCTGAAACAGGCCGTAATTCGACTGGGCTGTCGCGACAACGGTGTTCTCCAGAAGCTTTCCCCTCTCCTTCATGTAGCACGCGTACATATAAAGGATATGATCTCCCGTGATCACATCGCCCTTCTCATCCACGGCAAGGCAGCGGTCTGCATCTCCGTCATAGGCAAAGCCCACATCCAGACGATTGTCTCGAACAAAATCCTGCAGCTGCTCAATATGCGTGGAGCCGACATTCCGGTTGATGTTGAGTCCGTTCGGCCGGTCACCGATCAGATAGGTCTCTGCTCCAAGAGCGTTGAAGACAGCCTTGGCAATGGACCAGCTGCCGCCGTTTGCGCAGTCAAGTCCGACCTTCATGCCGCGGAAATCAAAGACGCCGAGAGAAATCAGATAACCGATGTAACGATTCCGGCCCGCGATGTAATCGATGGTCGTTCCGATCTTCTCCCCTTCCGCAAACGGAAGATCCTTCCATTCCCTTCCAAAGCACGAAAAAGCGGGGATCTCTCCGTCTCCCTCGATTCTCTTCAGCACATGATCCAGCCAGTCCTCAATCAGCGCGATGGTCTCATCATCCATCTTCTCGCCCATCCGGTTCACCAGCTTGATGCCGTTGTCATGGAAGGGATTGTGGCTTGCCGTGATCATCACGCCGCAGTCAAAGCGATCCACTCTCGTGATGTAGCTGATCGAGGGGGTTGTCGTCACGTGGAGAAGATACGCATCCGCTCCGCTCGCCACAAGCCCTCCGACCAGTGAATACTCATACATGTAGCTGGATTTCCGGGTGTCCTTGCCGATGACAATTCTCGCCGGCTCATCCTCGCCTCTGCTCTTTTTCAGCTCGCCGTAATACCATCCGAGAAACCGTCCGATTTCAAAGGCGTGCACCGCAGTCAGATCACTTCCTGCTTCCCCGCGAAAACCGTCTGTTCCAAAATATCTTCCCATATATCCAGCCTTTCCCGCAGTCCTTCTGCGGACGTTCGATTATCCGAAATACAGCTCCTTTGTCCGTTCCACAACATCATCCCAGTTGTACTTGCCGCAGATGTAATCGGCAGCGCTCTCCCGGTAATGCTCCACCTCTTCCGGGTGATCCAGAAGCTCCTCCAGGTGCTTTTTCAGATCCGGAACGTCTCCCTTTCGGAATACGGCCGCGTGATCCTCCACCACCTCAGTGCTCTCCTTGATGTCCGAAACCAGACAGCAGTTCCCGTAGCTCATCGCTTCCAGAAGGCTGATGGACATTCCCTCCACGTCAGAAGGAAGCGCAAAGACATACGCATTCGACAGGAGCTCGGAAAGCGTTCTTCCTTCCACAAGCCCTGCCAGAATCACCCGGTCGTCCTGGGCGGCAAGCGCCTTGATCTCTTCATAATACTCCACCGCATTGGACGGGCCTCCCGCAAGAAGAAGCTTCTTGTCCGTCGGGATTTCGCGAAATGCCTCAAGAAGATAGTGGAGCCCCTTCTCCGGAACAATCCGGCATAGGGTCATGATATAGTCATCCTTCCGAAGGCCCCATCGCTCCGTGATCTCCTTCGCCTCCATCCGCTGCGGCCTTGCAATGCCGTTCGGAATAAAATGCGTTTCTCTTCCGTACCTCTCAAGGAAGTACTCCTGAAGATTCTCGGACAGAACAATAACCTCATCGGCGTACCTCGCCGCCATCTTCTCTCCGGCCTGAAGCATGCGGGAGGCAAAATGCCCCCATTTTGCCCGCTGCCAGTCGAGTCCGTGAATCGTGGCAACCACGCGGATCCCGAAAAGCTTCGGCAGCCAGCACATCAGGCACGGGCCCTCCGCATGAAAATGAATCACATCGTAACGACCGAACAGTGCACGGACCGTTGCAAAAAATGAATAAATAATCGCATTCAGCTTCCCGTTCGACACAGTCGGCGTAATCAGAATCCGGACTCCGTCACGGTAGTACCCGGGTTTCCCCGGAATCCGGTCATAATCCGAATGCTTCATCCGGTACCCCGCCCGGTTGTAGCACTCCACATCAAAGCCCTGGTCCCGAAGCCTTGTCGCAAGCTCCCAGACCACCACCTCTACACCGCCCTCACGGGACGGCACGCGCTTATGCCCGATCATTGCCACCCGGAACGGCTTATTCTTTTCTTTTTTCTTATTCTCGGAAAATGCCATGTATTTTTCCTGTCTCTTCCTTTTTCCCCGTCTGTAACCTTTTCGCTTCTATTTTCCTTTTCTTCCCCGTCTGCTGCCTTTCAGCCTCCGGTCCCACAGCCCTCGCCGTTTTCCATGGAATACTTCATGGAAGCGATGAGTCTGCGGTACATCTCCTCCAGATCCGCCTCCGGCTCCCAGCCAAGTGCACGGAGCTTCGATGCATCCAGAAACAGCTTCGTGTCAGCCGCATACCCAAAGGCATTGGTCTCCGGGATATCGTAAACCACGCGGATTGCTCCGCCGGCAATCTTCTCCGCCACAAGCTGTGCCATCTTCGCAATGGTCGTATGTGTTTTCTCATTCGACACATTGTAGGCCTGCCCGGCTTCCCCCCGGACCGCAATCGTCAGAATGCCGCGCACCGAGTCTCTCGTGTAGCAGTAATTTCCCTCGGAAAGCCCCTTCGTATGCAGAACGATGTCCGTGCCCTGCATCGCGCTTCTTGCGAACTGAGAGAAAACACGATTCTCCCACGGCAGAATGCCCGCCCCGAAGGTCTGCGACAGCCGCGCAATCATGACAGAAAGGCCATACTCATGACCAAAGCCAATGCACAGATTCTCACACATTCTCTTGCTCTCCGGATAATCCGTGCGCACCTTCGTAAGATCCAGAAAGCCGAGCCGGTCCTCCGTCGCCGGAATGTCCCTGCCGCTCTCATCCGCAAGCGTTCCGTACATTTCCATGCTGGACAGATAGACAAAACGCTGCGCGCCTGCGGCTTTTGCAAGCTCCAGAACGTTTCTTGTCCCCTCGATGGCCGTCATGATCGTCTCAACCGGCTGCTCAACCATCATTTTCGAAGCGGTGACCGCCGCGCCGTGAATGACAAGGTCAAGCTCCCCGCTCTCATTTCGCATCTTTTCTGCAAAATCAGGTGCCGTGATGTTCGCCGTAAGAAAGCGTACATCCTCTCTTGTCCGGAAGGAATCCCCGTAAATCGCATCCGCCTTGGCGGCATTTCGGATCACGCCGTATATCTTCATCCCGCTTCCATGCCGCCGGTTCATGCAGGCGAGTGCACGGATCAGCCAGGAGCCGACAAGCCCCGTCGCCCCGGTCACAAGAATCCGCTTTCCTCTCAGCGCCTTCTCAAGAAGCGCATCATCTGCCACGCGGTCAAGATCCTCCTGAAGGATCGGATCCGCCGGAGCCTCCAGCTCCTGTTTTCCTGTTTCTTCCATGTTCCAGTCTTCTCTGTCTTCTGTATGCATATCTCATTCCTTTAAATCATGATCTGTTCTATTATATAATATTGTATATCTTTCGCACATGATAACTTTCAATCCCCGGAGGCTTTTATGCTCTTTCAATCCGCTGATTTTGTGATATTCTTCTTTTTCTCTGTTCTGGTGTTCCGCTTTCTTCCCGATAAATTTCGCAGAAACTGGCTTTTGCTCTGCAGCCTTTTCTTTTATCTTGGCTTCGACGTGCGTTTTCTTCTCGTACTGGCACCGGTCATCGGAATCGGCTTTCTGTCCGGCCTTTGGATGGAGCATGCAAAAAAAACGTCCGCCCGCAAGAGATGCTTTGTCGGCGCTGTCGTACTTCTTGTTCTGATCCTTGTTGTCTTCAAATACACAGGCTTCCTTCTTGAGAATGTCAATACGCTGCTTACCGCATTGGGACAGAAGCCGATTGCCTCCCGTTTTTCCCTGATTCTTCCGATCGGAATCTCCTTTTACCTGTTCCAGACCATCGGCTATCTCGCCGATGTCTTCCACGGGAAAATCTCTGCCGAGCGAAGCTTTCCTGACTATGCACTCTTTATCAGCTTCTTTCCGCAGATCACAGCAGGACCGATTGCAAGAGCAGACCGCCTTCTTCCGCAGATCCGAAGACTCCCGGAGGCCGAAAAGCCCTCTTATCTTCACATATCCTCCGGCTTTTCCCTGATGCTGTGGGGCTTTTTTATGAAGATGGTCATCTCCGACCGCGCAGGAATTTTCGTGGACAATATCTGGCAGAATCTTTTTACCTGCGGAACCGTGGAGACCGTCATCGCTGCCCTTGCCTTCTCCCTTCAGATCTATGCGGATTTTGCAGGCTACTCCGCCATCGCGATCGGCGCTGCAAGAATTCTTGGTCTGGAGCTGGATGCCAATTTCCGGACACCGTATTTTGCAGAGAGCATTGCCGGCTTCTGGAGGCGCTGGCATATCTCTCTGAGCACCTGGCTGCGCGATTATATTTACATTCCGCTTGGCGGAAGCAGATGCTCACGCATCCGCAAATACCGCAACGTCATGATCACCTTCCTCGTCAGCGGCATCTGGCACGGAGCCTCCTGGTCCTTCGTCATCTGGGGAGGCCTTCACGGGCTGTATCAGATCCTCGGAGACCTCCTGAAGCCACTTCGCAGAAAGCTCTGCATCCGGACCGGCATCCGGGAGAACACCTTCAGCTTTCGGCTCGGAAGAATTCTGTGGACCTTTCTTCTGACATCGTTTGCCTGGATCTTCTTCCGCGCAGGCTCTCTTTCGAATGCAATCTACTTCCTGAACCGCATGTTCACTCGCTGGGATCCCTGGGTTCTGTTCAATGAAGACATCTATGCCTTCGGCCTTGTTCATCTGGAATTCAACATTCTCACCCTCGGAACACTGCTCCTTCTTGCCTTTGATCTGATTTCGGCAAGAAAAAAGCGCGACTTCGGAGAGCTTCTGTCTGCGCAGAGCCTGTGGCTTCGGTGGCTGGTCTGTCTTTTTCTGATTTTGTCGGTTCTTCTTCTCGGAGAATACGGCATTGACTTCAGCTCCGGTCAGTTCATCTATGCCGGCTTCTGACGAAGCTTCTCTCTTGCCGCCGGAAATTTCCCGGTATTTGCCGGGGTTGTACATGATGAAATTCGGAAACAAAGAAATGAGCCTTGATATGAATAAAAACAGCAGATTTGCTTCTTATCGGAATATCATCCTTTTCACTCTTCTGACTGCCCTGATGCTGATGGGCGTTTACCGGGTGATCCGCTGGAAGGATACCACCGGCAACTACATCTCCTCCTATGACGAGCTGTATCACACTCCGGAGAATACCATTGACGTTGCCTTCCTTGGCAGCAGCCACTGCTATGCCGGCATCTATCCCGCCGTCATGTGGGAGGACCGCGGCGTCACCTCCTTTGACATGGCGGTTTCCGGCCAGGACAAGGACTCCTACTATCATGCTCTGATTGAACTTCTGAAAACGCAGAAGCCGCAGGTCGTATTCGCCGATCTCTATGCGCTCACCTTTGAGGAGCATGCCTTCATCGGAAACGTCTACCGGAACCTGCTCTCCATGCGGACATCCTCCAATTCCGTGCAGCTTGTCACCGCCTATGCGGAGAAAGAAGACCAGGAGGATTTCATTCTTCGCTGGCCCATCGTTCACACACGCTACCGCGAGCTCCAGCCCTACGACTTTCTGAAATATCCGCTGAATGACTTTGGACGGGGCGCGGCCTACGACTGGGAGCACAACGACGTATCCTGGAGCACCCCCTGCACGGATACCGGCCTTTCTGCTCCGCTCTCCGACAGCAACCGCAAATGGCTGGACCAGATGATCCGGCTCTCCGAAAAGAAGGGCTTCCGTCTTGTCTTTACGATTCTCCCCTATGACGTTTCGGAGGACGACCGCGCGGTTTACAACACCGTCACACAATATGCCGGCGATGCCGGAATCGACGTCATTGATTTTTCTCTTCTTGAGAATGAAATTTCCCTTGACCGCAGGGAGGATTTTCGGGATGCGGGACATTTGAACGGCTTCGGCGCCGCCAAAATTACACGATATCTGGAAGCATATCTGGACACACTCCCGCAGGAGCAGTATCTGGAGGTGGATCGCCGGACGGATGCAGCCTGTGCCATCTGGAACCGGGATCTTTCCTGGATGAACCAGACCAAGTTCCGCTATGCACTCGACAATACCGACAATGCTCAGGATTTCTGTGCTCTTCTCGCACAGACAGATGGGATCACCGCGATCCTCTCTCTGGAGGATACCGGGAATGAACACGCCCTGCCGGAGGGTGCCCTCTCCTTTGAGGAGCTTCTTCCTGCATTAAAGCCGCTTGGCTTCAACACCGAAATTGCCGCCCCCGGAGGAAAATGGCTCTATCACGCAGGAGAGCTCACAAAGCTTCATGACAATGACGACCAGGAGGAGGCCTTCTCCATGGATCTTGGCCCCGCCTACTCCCTTCGCGTTCAGTACAACGGAGACTTCGCCGCAGGAAATCTCATGATCGGACTCACCGACTACTCGCACCGGGACCGGAGACTGCAGATGGTACTCTATGACAACATCACGGATGAGGTCATCGGAAGCTACTGCTTCTGATCCCCCTTTTCTTTCTTCTTCTCGTCCTCCATAAGCTTTTTGCGCCATTTGGCTGCCATCTCATGGATTTCCTTTTCGGACTTCGGAGGCGTTTTCTTCTTCTGAGACAGGAACCACTCGTACGCATCGCACGTCTCCTGCACATCGCCAGAGAAGCACACCTGCTTCCCGTGATCCAGCCACAGGATCTTCGTGCACAGCTCCCGTACCTGGGGCATCACATGCGACACCAGAATGGCCGTCACGCCTCCCTGAATGATCTCCTGCATCTTATCGCCGGATTTCTTCCGGAATGCACCGTCTCCTACCGACAGCACCTCATCCAGAATCAGAATATCCGGGTGCACCAGGCAGGCGATGGAAAAGGCAAGTCTGGATTTCATGCCGGAGGAAAGCTGCTTGAAGCAGTAATCCTGAAACTCCTCGAGCTCCGCAAACCGAATGATCTCATCGTATTTCTCATCCAGAAACTTTCTCGTATAGCCAAGAAGCGCGCCGCGAAGATAGGTATTCTCCCGGACCGTCATGTCGTTGTCAAAGCCGCTCCCAAGCTCCAGAAGCGCTGCAATGGTGCCGTTTACGTGAATCTCGCCCTCCGTCGGCAGCATGATGCCGGTGACCGCCTTTAACAGCGTGGACTTTCCCGCACCGTTGGAGCCGATGATGCCGAGCATCTCTCCCTTCTCCAGCTCAAAATTCACATTCCGGTCTGCCCAGAACTCCTTCACCTTATAGTTTCCGGTCAGCTTCCGGATCACATATTCCTTCAGTCCGATGGATTTGAAGTCGCCCGTCACATAACGGATGCTGACATTGCTGCACTCAATTGCAATATTGGACATGGAAAACCTTTCTCTGCCGTACTCTTAAAGATAATAAAGAAACGAGTGATTGCACTTTTTGTAAATCCGCATGCCGATACCGAGATAGAACAGCGCATAAAAAATACACAGCGCGTGATACGCAGGAGAAGGAATGATTCCGTCAATGACAATCAGACGCATGTATTTGATGTAGACATACACCGGATTCAGATACAGCAGCTGCTGAAGATGGTGCGGCAGCTTGTCCACCGAATAAAAAACAGCGGACATGTACGTGATCAGAGTAAGGAACACCTCATACAGGTACTGAATGTCACGGAAAAACACAAACAGCGCCGACAGAATGGCTCCGATTCCGATGTCCATAATCAGGAGGCACAGAATCGGAAAAATCAGCAGAAACATCGTCGGCCGGAATGTAATCCCATCGAAGATGCAGAATGTAAAATAAACCAGAAGCGTAAGCCCGAAGTTCACCAGCGCCGACACATTCTTGGACAGAAGAAAGAGGTACTTCGGCACATTGATCTTCGTAAAGATCTTGGCGTTGCTCATCAGCGACTGCATGCCGTTCTTCGTGGATTCCTTGTAATACGACAGCACGATATTACCCGTAAACAGGTAGGTCGTGTAGTGCGGAATGTCCTTTCCGAAGAAATTGGAGAAAATGACATGCATCACCAGCAGCGTCAGAAGCGGCGACAGCACGGACCATGCCATCCCAAGCACGCTTCGCTTGTACTTCTGCTTGAAATCACGTTTGACCAGCTCCTCAAACATGAACTGGTATTTCTTAACATTTGTTAACAATTTGTTCATAGCATCATAACATTCTACACAGATTCCTCAAAAGCGCAAGAGCCTTTTTACTGCTGTACCACTCCCGTCGGAACCGCCTGAACCAGATAGTCATTCCCATCTGAGCCTTCCGCCTGCAGGGTCAGAATGCTCCACGTGTTCAGTGCCTGCTGCTCCAGGTCCGGATCCAGCACCGCCTGCATGTTTCTCTGTCCGTAAATGTCATTGATGTACTGATTGTATTCATCGCGATCGAAGCCGTTAACGCTCACCAGAATATCTTCATGTGCCTTCGGATAAGCCGCAAAAATCTGGTATTCCGAAATGGAATCTCTGCTGAACAGATACAGATACGGATGAGAAGAAAAGAACTCGGAATCCCCGTAATCCTGAAGCCCTGCAAACGTGCTTCCCTCCCCAAGGCTTCCGTGAATGACCGTGTTGGGGTCCGTCAGATCCGTGCTGTTGCCTTCATCCAGCCAGGCACCCTGATCCGTTTCTGCAGCTTCCTGGCTTTCATAGACCGGGCAGACAAGCGCTGCTGCCGAAGAGTCCTGTGCGGAAACAGCAAGAAGATACAGCTCTCCGTCCTTCCACTCCGGCGTGACATCCGGAGCCATTCCCTGAAACGAAATCTCCGCGCCCTCACCTCTTTGGAGCACCTCCTCGCCTTCCTCCAGCTCCTCCGGAAGAAGGGTTTCGTCCTCCTGCGCGGTCTCCGAAGTATCGGAGGTTTCCGAAGCGTCGGAAGTCTCCTCCGAAGCAGCCTCTTCCCAGCCGCCTGTGCTCTCCGCAGTTTCCGGATTCTCCTCCGCGCCATTCTCTCCGGAGGCGCAGCCGGCCATCAGCCCTGCCGAAAGAACGGCTGTCATGACAAGTGCGGCATATTTCATGTTTCGGTTTCTCATATTTTCTTATACCTCTTCATTCCGAATGATTCTCAGTGCATTCTCTCTGGTGATTTCCCGGACATAATCCGGGTCACATTTCCGGATAAGATACTGCCAGCATCGAAGCATCTCCGGTGACCGTTCCGTATCCTTATGGGCATCCGTGCCGACAAAGGACACCAGCTCCTCCTTCAGAAGTCCGCTGATCAGCTTTGCAAAAGGGGAGCGGAAATGAGGAAGCACATCGTCTGCGTTGACCTGCAGATAAATCCGGTTTCTGGTAAGCTCCCGCGCAAGCTCAGGATTCTTGCGAATGCAGTCATATCTTTCGCAGTGGGCCAGAATCACTCTCCAGCCATCATAGGAAAGATTCCGAAGTCCTTCCTGGATATAGGAGAATTCTTCCCACGGCTTGAACTCCACAAGAAGATAAGAAGAATCCGCCAGGGAGCAGATGCGGCCGTTTTCAAGAGCCTCCGGTACGGAGCTGTCATACATGATCTCGTTTCCCCGATACAGATCCGCTTCTTCCACCTCTTCCTGCGCCATCGCATCCTGCATACACGCAATCCGCCGGAGCTGGCCCTCCGGAGACACATTTCGGTGCCCGCCCTTATAATGGGGCGTCAGAATCATGGTTCCGATCCGGTTTTCTCTCGCAATCCGCAGCATTTCCATCGTCATTTCCATGCTCTCGGATCCGTCATCCACCTCCGGCATGATATGAATATGCATATCCGCCAGCTCATAATCCGGTATCCTCATGTGCTCACTCCTTATGCCCGGAAAGCCGCTCTGCGATCAGATACCAGATGTACCTGGCATTGGTCACCAGATATCGGTTGGCCAGGCGTCTGGGATCCTGGAAGAGGCGGTACAGCCACTCCAGCCCGATCTTCTGAATCCAGAGAGGCGCACGCTTCACCGTTCCTGCGTAGAAGTTAAACCCGGCTCCCACGCCGAGCATGACGCCGTTCAGCTTCCCCTTATGTGCCGCCATCCACTTCTCCTGCTTCGGAGCGCCAAGTCCGATCCAGATCAGTGCCGCACCGGAAGCATTGATTCTGCGGATGGTCTCCGCATCCTCCTCCTCCGTTTCCGGTCGGAACGGAGGCGACACCATTCCTGCAATGCAAATTCCCGGATATTTCCTCCGGAGCTCCCGTTCCAGCTTCTCAATGGTCTCCGGCGTGGAGCCGTAGAAATAATGACCGATCCTTCCATCCATCGTGGCACGGAACACCGCGTCCATAAAATCCGGTCCCGCCACACGCTCCGCTTTTACAAAGCCGTGACTCTTCTGATATTCTGCGATCGGCTTTCCGTCCGGGAACGTATAGGCCGAGCCGTTCAGAATGTCCCGGTACCCAAGATCATCATGTGCCATTACGGTCGTATGGACATTGGAGAAGCACAGATACTGACCGGCCAGAGCTCCGGCAGGTCGGTTTGCCGTTCCCTTGTCCAGCTCATTCAGGATGGAGAACGCAGCCGTTTCCACATCGGAAACCATGAAGTGAACCCCGAAGACCTCGCATCTTTTCGTCAGCGGCTCATAGGCCGTCGTAGCATAGGGCCCGGCCGAATCGATCAGCTGAAGGGGCACGCATCTTCCGGACGAAAACAATGCAATCCGGAAAGGAATTCTCCTCTTCTCAAGGGCATCCGCAATGCTCTTTCGGATCTCTTCTCCGGTATCCGGCAGATACAGATAGACCGTGAGCGGTCCCTCCGTCTTCTTCAGGAATGCATCCAGCCTTCCGATCAGCGCCCTTGTCCCGTCATCCGCTCCGTTCCCGCGCACAGGTGCGGGACGGTCCGCATCCGAAGCATCCGGATGCTCCTCATCCACCGGGAAAACACCTGCAATATCCGCATTGCCGGGAAGCCCTGCCAGGAGACGCGCTCTTGCAATGGATTCCTGCGCTCTTGTCGTGACAATCAGATAATGCTCCTCCTTGGCCGCCTTCTGACTGCTCCTCCGAATACTTCTCCGAAGCAAAAGCCGGTTCACGCTGGTGAAAACAACATCAAAAATCCCGGCATACAGAAGCACCATGCGCGACACCTTCTCAAAGGAATGCGTCGCAGAAAGGATGATGATGAGTGCAGCATACTGAAAGATCCTCTCCCGGAAAACATGAGAAACATTCTCCACCGGATCCAGCTGCGTGATCCGGTCTTCGCGGTGCTTCGCCCGGCGATAGGTATTCCAGAACAGATAAATCAGAACATTCAGCGCATAGATGGTGCTGTACAGCTCCACTTTCCACGGCACAAGCCTGCTCCACATCCGCAGATACAGGGCAAGAAGAAAGGCCGCTGTCGTAGCCAGCGTATCCAGCAATATGATAATTCTTCGAACGTGCTTATGTGAGTAAAAATACATGAAAATCCCCAATGATTCTTTTATAATGTAAAGGCTCTATTCCGCTATTATAACGCATACGCTTTCAACTATGATAAACTAAATCTGTATCGTTTTTATGGAAAACTTCAGGAGAGATTATCATGCAGATCATTACCAGAGAACTGAACGGCTACACATCCGAATACCCGCTTTCCCGTTTTGGAGGAAGAGAGAGTATTCTTGCTGTGGATATTGAAACGACCGGTCTCTCGTCCGCAAAGGACCGCATTTATCTGATTGGCTGCGGCTACTGGGAGGATGACTGTTGGAAGCTGATCCAGTGGTTTGACGATCACGGTGACGGAGAGGCGGATATTCTGACTTCGTTTCTTCTTTTCTCCAAGAAATACAAAACCCTGATGCATTACAACGGCCGCCAGTTCGACCTTCCGTTTCTTGCACGGCGCATCGTCTGGAACGGACTGCAGGGAATTCCGGGCGCCGAGGATTTTCCCGCTGCCATGAAATCTCTCGATCTGTACCGTTATCTGAAGCCTTATCAGAAGCTTCTTGCACTCCCGGACCTGAAGCAGCAGACCGTGGAGCGCTTTCTGAACACCGGACGCATCGAAGACCGCACGGGCCGCGAGCTCGTGGAGCTGTATCATTCCTATCTTGGCAAAGCGCTTCCCTCCGCAGAGAAGGTCTCCGATCGGGATCTTACGGCAGAAGCCACGAAACGGATTGATGCCGCCATGATCAACCGTCTGCTCCGGGAGCAGGAACTGGAAAATGCAAGAAAGTCAGCGGGAGCCCTGAATTCCGAAAACGAGCCGTTCTTTTCCTCGAATACGGAAAAGGAAGCCTGCGATTTTTCCGGTCCCGCCGGAATCCCGGCGGACCGCTCCGGGATCCGGACCGCGCTTCTTGAGCATAATGCCGCAGATGTTGCAGGTCTGATCGCCCTTACGGACGTATTGTCCTTCCGGGAGCTTTTCGAAGCCTCCCTCTCCGTCTACCGGGCACAGGCGAATACCTATCACGATGCAAACGGCGAGCCCCAGCAGGAGCTGATCATGTATGCACACGCAGAGGGCGTTCCGGAGAATGTCCGCGTTCCGGCCGGCACTGCCTCTCTGGATGGCTGCTATCTGGCATTTCAGGATGACCGCATTGTTCTGAAGGTTCCGATCTACAGCGGAAAGCTGCACTACTACTACTCCAATTATAAGGATTATTACTATCTGCCGAAGCTCGATCAGGCCGTTCACAAATCCATTGCCGCCTATGTGGATCCCCGGCACCGCGAGCAGGCAAAGGCCGAGAACTGCTACACCGGAAAGGTGGGATCCTTCCTGCCGGAATGGACAAAGTTTCAGACGCCCTTCTTCCAGGAGCACTACCGGGACAAAACCGCGTGGTTCGAATTTAAGCCGGAGATGAAAAAGGACAAGGCCTTTTTTGCCGGGTATGCCACCTACGTATACCGGCACATTCTGGAAGGCTGAGTGTGACGCAGAAAAGGAGAACGCCCTGTTTCTGAGAGCGTTCTCCTTTTTATTGTCCGTGTATTCTTTTATGTCTCTTTACAGACAGGTGATCTCCCGTGGTTCTATCCTTCGCTGCGAACCCACACGCGCATCTCTCCGATTCCGCGATTTCCCCAGAGATAATAGGGAACAAAGGTCAGCTTCTGCCCCACCGTCTCCGGCTTCTTCTCCGAATACAGGCTCTCTCCATCCGAAGTGTCCCGATAACCGTCCGCAGAAAGCCGGACATAGGTTCCAAGAACCGGATCCGTTGTTTCTTCCATTGCAAACTGTGCGTGCTCCGGGAGGGATAACGCATACAGCTCTGCACCGTTGTCCTTCTCCTCCAGTGCGTACACAATCGGTCCTCTCATGACCGCAACAAGTCCTGCATCCTTGCGAACCTTCGGATTCGCATAGATTCTTCTGACCGGCATATCAAACCGGATTTCCACGCGGTCACCGGCATGCGTCAGATCGCTCAGATACAGATAGCCATCCCGCAGGGATTCTTCCACAGAAACACTCCGGGAAATCTCTTCCTCTCCATGTCTGAGACGGAGCGTTGCTGCTGTATTGCGTGCCCAGGCAGGAATGCGGATTGCCAGCGTAAATTCTCTGTTTTCCTTGTTCTCTCCAATCGTATAGCACACATTTCCCTTCCAGGGATACTCGGATTCCACATCGATGCTCACCCCGGGAATGCAGGACGAAGCAAAGGATCCGCCGACATAGAGATGTGCATAGATGGTGTGTGCATTCTCTCCCCATGCATACTTGGAAAGCGCTGTAATGCACCTGGACACATTCGGAGGGCAGCAGGCACACGCATACCACTGCGGGCGCTTCGGCAGCACATGCTCGTATCCGGGAACCTTGCCGGACACCGAAGGATCCACCTCCAGCGGATTTACATAAAAGAATCGAGTTCCGTCATGCTGCATCCCGCTTAAAACGGTGTTATACAATTCCTTTTCCATCACATCCGCATACCGTCCGGACGGATTCATCTGCAGCATCTCTCTTGCAAAAAATACCATCGCTACCGATGCACAGGTCTCCGCATATACGGTATCATTCGGAAGATCATAGGGAATGGTAAACGCCTCGCCGTGAACCGTAGATCCGATTCCGCCTGTAACGTACATCTTCTGATTCACAATGTTGTTCCAGAGACGTTCGCAGGCCGCCTGCAGCTCTTCGTCATGAATATCCGCAGCAAGATCTGCCATGGCTGTATAAAGGTACGCTGCACGAACCGCATGCCCGACCGCCTCCGTCAGCTCGCGCACCGGCTTGTTGTTCTGTGCATAGTCATGGTCCTTCGGATCCATGCCAAAGACATTGAGGTCTCTGCATTTTGCCTCCTCTTCGAAATAGTTCGGCTCCGTTCCTCTCTCGTTGATAAAATACTCCGCGCTCTCCAGATACCGTCTGTCCCCGGTTGCATGATACAGACGAAGAAGCGCAATCTCAACTTCGGGATGGCCCGGAATTCCCCTTTTCTTTCCCGCTTCCTTTCCAAATTGCCGTCCGATACAATCCGCCATTTTCTTTCCGATGTTCAGAAAATCATCTTTTCCTGTCGCTTCATAATTGGCAACGGTTGCCTCAATCATATGCCCCATGCAATACAGCTCATGAGCCTCCTGAAGATCAGTCCACTTCTTGTCCGGAGCCTTAATCTGAAAATAAGTATCCAGGTATCCGTCTTCCTCCTGTGCCTTCCCGATCAGTTCGATCATTTCGACTGCTTTTGTCCGAAACCAGGGATCCTCTGAGATTGCCATTGCATTGGAAACCGCTTCCATCCATTTGGCAAGATCGGAATCCTGAAAAACCATTCCGTAAAAATCACCCTTTTCCAGTCCTGCGGCAATCCGGAAATTCTCAATAACATGACTCTTTTCAATCTCCGGAATCTCATCCCGCAGGATTCTCTCCTGATAGGGAATCACCTGTTCCAGAACAAGCTTCTGAAAGTAACCCCAGAAGCCATCCTTTACTTTCGCCTGCTTCAGTCTGGGCTGAAATTCAATGTTTTCAACCATTATAATGCCCTCCTTATGCCCTGCTATTGCATTTATTATCACGGAATTCACTTCTGAATTCATGCTTTCATAATAAATCAGCATGGCCAGGCATGTAACCGACAGGATCAAACATATGGTGGATTATTCAAACCTTCCGTGCTATCGTTGCAGTAGAATTTCTGTAAAGTCAGGAGGGCTCTCATGCAATATCTCATCTCTGAGGCCGATGAACCGCTTACCTACGCTTCATCCGGCATGCTGATTCATTCCGATCAGTTTCTGCACCCCCGCCGCTGCATCGACACCTATGTTCTGCTTCTCATTCAGAAGGGAACCCTTTGCATCACAATGGACGATCAGGAATATGAAGTCGGACCGAACCAGTTTCTTCTCCTTCTCCCCGGGAGACTTCATTTCGGAACCACTCCCTCCAAAGGCATGCTCTCCTACTACTGGATGCACTTCTCCATGAACCGTTCAAGGACACAGCTTTGTGATTCCTGCACTCTGACAGAGACACAGTATTCTCTGCCTGTTTTCGGCGATCTTGGAAAAGATCTGCGGGCCAGTCTTATCTTCCAGAGTCTCCTGGATATGACCAGGCGCTCCCACTATCAGATTGACTGGCGCTGTCATTATCTTTCCAGCTATCTTCTTCTGGAAATCTCTCACGAAGCAGCCGGACAATACAACTCCTTCCAGCTTCATCTTCCGGAGCCGGTTACCCGCATTCATGATTTCATTCAGGCGAACTATTCCGGCCCGGTTTCCTCTCGTACGATTGCAGAGCACTTTGGTTATCATCCGGTTTATCTTGAGCGGTATTATCGGAAATACACCGGCACTTCCATCACCTCATCCATTCATGAAGCAAGAATTGAAGCCTCCAAGAATCTGCTTCTGAACGCAGACTCCGTCCTGTCCCTTGAGGAAATTGCGGCAGCCTGCGGCTTTTCCGATGTCAAATACTACATGCGGATCTTTAAAAAGCGGACCGGAATGACGCCGACTCAGTACAAGAGAAGCCTTTCCCAGAGGAAAATTAACACGCAGTAGCACTCGGCCCCCTCCTCATCTATCATAAAAAAAGCGGGACAGCCAAAGCTCAATGTCAACTGAATGACATTAAGCCAAAGCTGTCCCGCTCGGAACGCCAGACTCAGTGATCCGATCTCGCGTACTGATTCTTCATATGGTTGGTCGCATCATAAAGGACCTCGTCCAGCGTTTTCCCGGTTTCCTTCCGAAGCATCGCTGCGATTTCCTCATTCGCCGCTTCGCGAAGTGTCGCCCTCTTCACAGCATCCTCTTCGGCTGCCTGCAGCCGGTCATACTTCGCAATCAGCTCATGTCCCTTCGACTGAACCGCCTGCTGATAGTGCTCGATGTGGTTCAGATTCTTGCCGTAGCAGGCATCTGCCAGCGCTTCAATCAGGCGCGCCGACCAGTAGAAGTTCTCCGTGGTTACCTCTTTCGTCGTATTCGCAAGGTATTCCGGTGTCTTCTCCACATTCGCATAGAACGGAACCGCCGTGTTGAACGCATTGGAGCCAAACGCAAGCCACTCCACTCCCCGGAATTCCTCCGGACGATCTGCGCGAAGCTGAAGGATGGCGACAAAATCCGTGCGGTTTACGCCAATGGAGCGATAAGCGCCGCGGCAGGAAGGATCGCCGTAGCTTCCGTAGGGATCGTAGGGCGTTCCCTGATAGTGGGAGGACAGAACATACTTGATGTCCTCCACGGTCACCTTCTTCTCAGGAACCATGCACCACGGAATATCATCGGAGAGAGGAGTGTAATCCGCATCCGGTCCGTCCCAGACTGCCGTCTTCGGGTTAAAATAACGCCCGATAAACCATGCTCTCGGTGTATTGTAAACATGATCGGCATCATCATGCGTGCCGAACGTATCGCGCGGATTCAGGCACCCGTTCATGGAAAGATCCAGATGATTTTCCTCAATAAACTCCCGAAGATCTGCAGAGCACATGTACTCCTTCTGTTCTCCGAGCGCATCCTCCAGATCCAGCGAATCGATGCCAAGCTGATTCGGCATCATGACATAAACATTGTCCGGCACCCTTCTTGCCATCCAGTGATGCCCGCCGATGGTTTCTAGCCACCAGATCTCATTCACATCCTGGAACGCAATGCCGTTCATCTCATAGGTTCCGTACTGCTCAAGCAGCGCTCCCAGGCGCTTGACGCCCTCTCTTGCACTGTGAATGTAAGGAAGGACCAGAACCACCAGATCCTCTTCTCCAAGGCCGCCTGCCCGCTCCTCCTGTCCATCCTCTGCGGGAATGTACTCCACGAGTGGATCCGCACCGAGAACTCTTTCATTTGCGGTGATGGTTTCCGTTGCCGTCATTCCGACATTGGCCGCATTCACGCCGCTTGCCGCCCAGGTTCCCTTTCCCGGAACCGCATTGGGAACTGCCGTATAACGCATCGGATTGTCCGGAAGCTCCACCTCCACATGGGAAAGTACGGACTTATAATGTACGGGCTGCTCCTCAGGTGAAACGACAACAAACTTCTTCGGAGTAAAATGGCCTGCGCCGGAATCGTCATTGCGGGCGATCATGGTCGAGCCGTCGTAGGAAGCATTCTTTCCTACCAGAATTGTAGTACAAGGCATTGTGATATCCTCCTGCTGATATATGATTCAGATGCTATTTAGCATAGCACATTTTCAGCAGGATGGACTGCCGCAAATGTCTCTACCAGCTTCTGCTCTCCCACAGTCCGTGCAGGTTGCAGTATGCATAGACCGCCACCAGCTCATCATCCGCCTCTAACAGAAACGAAGCCTTCGGCTCATCGGAGGGCGTCAGGTTTCTGCGCTGCGTCCCCTTTTTCGTCTCAATCAGGATCCACTCAATGTAGTGTGCCTCCATCATCGGATGGATTGTCTCTCCGATCTGAACACTCACGCGATTTCCATCCACCGAAACCGCAGGAACGTGCTTCTCCGCCGCTCCGTCGCTTGTCCCCGGAATCATTTCCCGCATATCCGCTCCGCAGCAGATCGGATTCGGTCCCGCATCATGAATCATCTCAATCTGATTCCCGCATCTCATACATCTGTAAAACTTCATGGTCTCTCCTTTCCGGCAGCCGCTCCGGCTGCCCCTTTTGCCCTGACTTAATAATTCTCTTCCTTAACCTCGAAGAAGCTCTGCGGGTGACTGCAGACCGGACAGATCTCCGGCGCTGCCGTTCCCACCACGATGTGCCCGCAGTTGCGGCACTCCCAGACCTTGACCTCGCTCTTCTCAAAGACCTGCTGCATCTCAATGTTATGCAGCAGTGCGCGGTATCGCTCCTCGTGATGCTTCTCAATGGCGGCCACCATCCGGAATTTCACGGCAAGCTCATGAAAGCCCTCCTTCTCCGCTGTTTCCGCAAACTCCGCGTACATCTGGGTCCACTCGTAGTTCTCACCTTCCGCCGCGTTCTCCAGATTCTCCTTCGTCTCCCCGATTCCGTACAGCTCCTTAAACCAAAGCTTTGCATGCTCCTTCTCATTGTCCGCTGTCTTCTGGAAGATCGCTGCCATCTGTTCGAAGCCGTCCTTCTTCGCCTTTGAGGCAAAATACGTATACTTGTTTCTTGCCTCAGATTCCCCGGCAAAGGCCTTTTCCAGATTCTTCCCGGTCTGTGTTCCTTCGTATGGATTGTTCATTTCCGCCTCCTTCCGCTGCATTTCCCACGATGCAGCAGTGTAATTGTCTGTCTCATTGACTATATTGTATCATTTGTCTGATTAATATGGTGTTAACAAATTAAAAATCCTGCGCAGAATATGCTAAAAAGGGGGGCTGCCTCCCGGTAAAAACACCGGGAGGCAGCCCCTTCTTTCCGAAAACCAGATGACGATCTTCCTCTGGGATTCTTATTCTTCCTCGATGTGCTCCCGTCCGACCTGAATGATGGTATGGACATGCTCGTCGGCAAGTCCGTAGAAAATCTGCTTTCCATCGCGCCTTGCGCCGACAAGCTTCGCCTGACGAAGTATTTTCAGCTGATGGGAAACCGCGGACTGTGTCATATTCAGAGATTCTGCAATGTCACTGACGCTTCGCTCCTCGTCATACAGCGCATAGAGGATCCGGATCCTCGTGGAATCTCCGAAGACCTTGAACAGCTCCGCAAGGTCAAACAGCTCGTTTTCATCCGGAATGTTTTTCTTTGAATTCCGGTCTGAATTCCTGTCTGAATTCCGTTCTGAATGCACGCCTGTATTCATCCCGTTACCTCGCCTTCAGCGCCCGCATGGAATTCAGAACGCAGAGAATCAGAACACCCGTATCCCCAAAGACGGCAAGCCACATCGGTGCAAGACCGAACGCCGCCAGGATCAGAATGCCAACCTTCACAGCGATCGCAAAGACAATATTCTGCTTCGCAATGGCAAGCGTGCTGCGGGAAATCCGGACAGCCTTTGCAATCTTGGAGGGCTGATCATCCATAAGGACCACATCCGCCGCCTCAATGGCCGCATCCGAGCCCATCGCACCCATTGCAACACCGATGTCCGCTCTTGCAAGGACCGGAGCGTCGTTGATGCCGTCTCCGACAAATACAAGGCTCGCGCCTTCCTTTCTGTTCTGAAGGAGCTGCTCGACACCGGAGACCTTATCTGCAGGAAGGAGCTCCGCATGATACTCGTCCAGCCCAAGATCAGAAGCCACACGCTTCGCAACCTCCTCCCGGTCTCCCGTCAGCATCACGGTGTGTCCGACACCAAGTGCCTTCAGCTCCGCAATTGCCTTCTTCGCATCCGGCTTCTCGATATCCGAGATGTGAATATGTCCCGCATACACGCCATCTACCGCCACGTGAATGATGGTGCCCGCCTCATCGCAGCTCTTCCACTTCGCTCCGATTGCATCCATCATTTTACGGTTGCCGACGCAGACCGTCCTGCCGTTTACGACGGCCCGAATGCCCTGTCCCGCAACTTCCTCCACACTCTCCACCGTGCAGCCATCCGCTTCGTTTCCAAATGCCGTGCGAAGCGATACTGCGATCGGATGCGTGGAATAGCGTTCCACATGCGCTGCCAGATGCAGCAGCTCTTTCTCATCCATTTTCTCAGGGTGAAGCGTAGTCACTTCAAAAACACCCTTTGTCAGCGTTCCCGTCTTGTCAAAGACAACCGTATCCGCCTTTGCCAGCGCATCCATGTAGCTGGAGCCCTTGATCAGGATGCCTGCCTTCGATGCCGCTCCGATTCCTCCGAAGAACGCAAGAGGTACAGAAACCACCAGTGCGCAGGGGCACGATACGATCAGGAAGGTCAGCGCACGCAGAAGCCAGGCTGCAAAGCTTCCTGCAAAATCTCCCGTCAGCATCGGCGGAATGAGCGCCAGTGCAATGGCCGCAAAGACCACAATCGGTGTGTAAATTCCGGCAAATCTGGAGATGAACTTCTCGCTTCTGGATTTCTTCGAGCCTGCATGCTGCACAAGCTCCAGGATCTTCGCTGCCGTAGATTCGCCGAACTCCTTTTCCACTCTGACGCGAAGAACGCCGCTCTGATTGACACAGCCGGACAGAATCGGATCTCCCGCCGTGACATCTCTGGGAACACTTTCTCCCGTCAGTGCTACGGTATCAAGGCTGGATGTGCCCTCCAGAACAACGCCGTCCATCGGGACCTTCTCGCCGGGCCGGATCACAACGGTTTCTCCGACCGCAACCTCCTCCGGGCTAACGACAAGGACCTCTCCCCCGCGCTCCACATTTGCCGTATCCGGCCGGATGTCCAGAAGCTGGGAAATGGCACGCTCACTGTTGCCCTCTGCAATTCCTTCGAACAGCTCGCCGACCTGGAAGAACAGCATAACGAAAACCGCCTCGGCAAACTGCTCCTTTCCTCCCGGCACAAAGCCGATCAGAAGTGCTCCGATTGTCGCAATGCACATCAGGAAATCTTCATCAAAAACCTCTCCCTCACCGATGTGCTCCATGGCCTCCTTCAGAACGTCGAAGCCCGCTGCCGCATACGGAATCAGGAAAATCAGAAGCTTCTGCCACATGGCAAGCTCCGGAAAGGCGTTCGTCACAAGGACAGCCGCAATCAGGAGAAGGGATGCGGCAATGATCTGAATGAGCTTCTGCTTCGGCTCCATCTCATCCTCTTCTTCCTCTTCTCCTTCGTCCTCCTCTTCTTCCTCCTCGCGGACCTCAGCCCTGGCCTTTTCGGCTTTCTCCGCCTCGCGAAGCTTCTCTTCCTCCTGCAGTGCCCGTTTCTCTTCTCTGCTCATGGGGATCTCCTCCTTAAGTTTCTTCGTTTTATCATATGAGCATTTATTCATATGTTTGAATCAAGGATATACCCGGAGTTCTCCTGTGTCAACCGGATTCTTACACGGAAATGAAAAAAGCCAGCCCGAATGATCTTCCTCCATCCGGCTGGTTGAAAAACAAAAAAACCGCTGAATCTTCAGCGGTTTTCGTTCGTAGCTCGTACGGGAATCGAACCCATGATTCTGCCGTGAGAGGGCAGCGTCTTAGCCTCTTGACCAACGAGCCATATCTTCCTGCGGAGCTCTGTGTTCCGAAGCGTTTGTGCTTCATGTCTCGCGCAAGTAAGATATTACTATAGGACCCATTTCTGTGCAAGCGTTTTTTAACGAATTTTTAAAGACTTAATATTTTCGTTATTGTCTGACATTACATAAAATCAAACAGGCTGAACTGATTCGATTCCGGCAGCTCGCCGAGAAGCCCGAGCTCACTCATTTTCTCCAGAATCGTCTGCGACACCTTCGCCCGCTCCCGGATGTCCTGCTGGGAAACAAACGGCCCTCCCTTGCAGGCCTCCTCCAGGGCATCGGCTGCATTTGCACCCATGCCGTGGATTGACGTGTAAGCCGGCATGATTTTGCCGTCCACAATCTGGAAGGCGCGTCCATGCGCAACACCCAGCTGAATCGGCGTAAACTCAATTCCCCTCGCATACATCTCCCGCACAATGAGGGCATCGTCCATCTGCGCTTCCTCCGCCGCGGTCAGCTTGTCGCGGGCCTGGTACTCCTGCATGCACTGAAGAAGATGCTCCTTCCCCTGTGCCATCATCTCGTAGTCAAAGGCCTTTGCACGGATCGTATAATACGCGCAGTAATAGGCAAGCGGCTGATGCACCTTAAACCAGGCAATGCGGAGTGCCATCATGACATACGCCGCCGCATGTCCCTTCGGGAACATGTATTTGATCTTCAGGCAGGCGTCGTGATACCACTCCGGCACCCCCGCCTCCTTCATCGCCTCCTCCATCTCCGGCTTCAGGCCCTTTCCCTTACGCACGGATTCCATCGTCTTGAAGGCCATGGACGGATCCTCACCCTTGCCAATGAGGTAAATCATAATGTCATCGCGGCAGCCGATGCAGCTTGCCAGCGTGCAGATGCCCTGTGCAATCAGATCCGACGCGTTGCCAAGCCACACGTCCGTTCCGTGGGAAAGGCCCGAAATCTTGATCAGCTCCGACAGCGTTGTCGGTTTGGTATCCTGCAGCATTCCCATGACAAACTTCGTTCCGAATTCCGGAACACCGAGCGTGCCGACCTTGATGCCGCCGTCCTGCTCCGACGTAATTCCGAGGGATTCCAGGCCAACAAACAGCTTCATGACGCCCTCATCGTCCAGCGGAAGCTGAATCGGATCCACGCCCGTGATGTCCTGCAGCATTCGGATCATCGTCGGATCATCGTGTCCCAGAATGTCGAGCTTCAGAAGGTTGTGGTCAATGGAATGATAGTCAAAATGCGTGGTGACAATCGGCGTTGTCATATCATTGGCCGGGTGCTGCACCGGCGTAAACGTATTGATCTCCTCTCCGAGAGGAAGAACCACGATGCCGCCGGGATGCTGACCGGTCGATCGCCGCACACCGACACACCCTCTGGAAAGCCGCTCAATTTCACTCTTTCGCTTGCTGATGCCTCTGTGCTCGCAATAGCCAAGCGTATAGCCGTAGGCGGTCTTATCGGCGACCGTCGCAATGGTGCCCGCCTTGAAGGTCTGTTCATGGCCGAAAATAACCTTTGTATAGGCATGCGCCTTGGACTGGTACTCTCCCGAGAAGTTCAGGTCGATATCCGGCTCCTTGTCTCCCTTGAAGCCAAGGAAGGTCTCAAACGGAATGTCAAAGCCGGCACGGGTCAGAGGCTTCCCGCAGTTCGGGCAGTTCTTCTCCGGCATATCCACGCCGCATTTTCCCGAATAGGATTTCACCTCCTCGGAATCAAAATCCGAATAATGACACGACTCGCAGTAGTAATGCGGTGCCAGCGGATTGACCTCCGTAATTCCGGACATCGTCGCAACAAAGGAGGAACCGACCGATCCACGGGATCCGACCAGATATCCGTCCTCGTTCGACTTCCACACGAGCTTCTGCGCAATGATGTACATAACGGAATATCCGTTCTTGATGATGGAAGTCAGCTCCCGCTCCAGCCGGTCCTGCACCACCTTCGGCAGCGGATCTCCGTACATCTTGTGAGCCTGCCGGTAGCAGATCTCACGCAGTTGTCCGTCCGAGTTCTCGATGACCGGAGGACATTTGTCGGGACGAACCGGCGAAATCGCATCGATCCAGGACGCGATCCGGTTCGGATTGGTAATGACAACCTCCTCACACTTCGCATTTCCCAGATAGGAAAATTCCTCCATCATCTCATCCGTCGTCTTCAGATACAGCGGCGCAGGCTTCTCCTCCTGGTTCATGCCCATGCTGTCCTGAATGATGGAGCGATAGATCTCGTCCTCCGGATCCAGAAAATGCACGTCCCCGGTAGCGACAACCGGCTTTCCGTACTGCTCCCCGAGGCTGACAATCTTCCGGTTGATGTTCAGAATGTCCTCTTCGCTCCGAATGCTCTCATAACGGTCCGACTCGATGAGGAATTCGTTGTTGCCTCTTGGCTGGATTTCCAGATAGTCGTAGAAATCCACAATTCCCGCAAGCGTCTCCTCGCTCTTCTGATCAAGAAGCGCCTGATACAGCTCTCCCATCACGCAGGCCGAACCGACGATGAGGCCCTCCCGGTATTTCATCAGAAGCGTTTTCGGAATCTTCGGCTTCTGATAGAAGTACGTTAAATGCGACTGGCTGATCAGCCGGTACAGATTCGTGCGGCCGGTCACGTTCTTTGCAAGCAGAATGCAGTGGTAGGGACGAAGACGCCGGATTACATCGGGATCCGAATCCGCAAGCGCATTCATGCCGCCAAGCGTTGTCACGCCCTTCTCCGTAAACATGCCAAGAAGCCGGATAAAAATCTCTGCTGTCGTCGCCGCATCGTCCACCGCGCGGTGATGATGCGGATTGACGACATTCAAGAGCTTTCCGACGGCGTCCAGGTTGTAGGATTTATGTCCCGGGAGCATCACTCTTGCCATGCCCACGGTATCGATGGTGGTAAACGGTGCCGGAAGCCCGAGGTCCTTTGCATTCTTCCGGATAAAGCTGATGTCGAACCCGACGTTATGTCCGACCAGAACGCAGCCCTTGCAGAACTCCAGAAATCTTGGCAGCACCTTCTCCACAGGATCTGCGGGAAGCACCATCTCATCCGTAATACTGGTAAGGCGGGTGATCCGGAACGGAATCGGCACCTTCGGATTGATAAATTCCGAGAAGTCTCCTGTTTTGACCCCCTTTTCATAGCGCACCGCGCCGATTTCGATGATCCGGTCATTCTCCGAAGAAAAGCCGGTGGTCTCAATGTCGAAAATGACATAGTTTCCCGGCTCCGTCCGATACTCCCCGGGTGCCTTGCGGTCATTTGCAAAGGCGGGATCCTCCCCGGTTTTCCCGAAGGTTACCATCTTCTTCAGGTCATCGACAAGGTAGCATTCCACGCCGTAGATCACCTTGAAAAACTCCTGACGGTCAACCGGCGGGAGCCCTTCTGCCTTCCTTCTCTTGCACTCATCTCCGTAAAGAGCCTCCACGAGATGATTGGCGTCCGGAAAGGCCTGCACATTTCCGTGGTCCGTGATGGCAACCGCCGGCCACCCCCACTGATACGCCCTTTTGACAAGATCCTTGCACTCTGAGACGCCGTCCATATCGCTCATCTTCGTGTGCATATGAAGCTCCACGCGCTTCTTTTCAAAATTGTCCCTGCGCTTGGTCTCAAAGGACGGAATTTCCATGATGCCGGAGGGGGATGAAACCGTGATCTCATGTTCAAAGGTATCTTCCTTCGTAAATCCCTTCACCTTGACAAAATTTCCGGGCGCAAGGCGGTTCATCGTCTGGTCCGCATACATGGTAGGGGCAAAAATTTTCACAATGATCGAATCGGTAAAATCCGTCAGCGAAAACTTCAGAATGGACTTTTCGTTCCGGATGTCCCTTCTCTCGTTCGCCATGATCTTGCCGCGGATCGTGACCTCTCCCATCTCTCCGATGATGTCGGAAATCGGCATCGCATCGTCATCAAACTCACGTCCGCAGATGACTTCAGGCCGGTTCGAGCGGATAAAGCTTCGGATCGCCTTGTTCTCCGCTGCCCCCTTCTTCGCCTGCTTCCCGGCGCCCCTCATAGACGCACGGTCTGCCGATGCCTGGAGACGATCCATCGGCGAAAGCTTGTCCTCCGCCTTCTCCGCATTTTCCGTCTTTTCCGCAGTCTTATCTGCAGGAAGCTGCGTGGAAGCCTGCGGCCCGGCAGCCGGTGCCGGTTCATCCAGCACGGCCCTTGCGTGGTGACGGACCGGCAAATCATAAACCATCGAAACGCTGCAGTCCATGCCGCACCGTTCCCGGAAAACCTGCTCCAGAATGCTGTGAATCTTTACTCCGCCGTCTCTCGAGAAGCCTGAATTCTCCAGATGGACCTCCACCTTATTTTCTTCCGGATACGCAAAAGAAGCTTCCTTGAAGAAGCTTCCCAGAATCGGACTGTTTTTCCACATCTCAATCACGAGAGAGTCCTTATATTCCCGCATCAGCATTTCCGGATTGTACAGGGCCGAGAGCACAAAATGCTCGATCAGAACCGCCTGCACGCCGGTTCCTCCGCAGACCTCCCCCGTAAGAAGCGTCTCCATCTCATAAATATGCTTCTTGGGAATCAAATGCCCCGAGTCCAAATAGACCCGGAGCCTTGTATGATCCTTATTAAACGCCACGCGGGTGACCTGCACGTCCGCGAACAGATCGTGCAGCTCCCCCTTTACCCGAATGGTCGGGAATACCTCATAAAAAGATTTTGCCATGGTAATCTTCACGCATTCCAGTGATCCAGCTCTTCCTGAAGCGTCGCAAGAAGCCGGTCCTCCGGAACCTTCTTCACAATCTGTCCCTTTTTGATGAGAAGGCCCTCTCCGTCTCCGCCGGCGATTCCGATATCCGCTTCCTTCGCTTCACCGGGTCCGTTTACCGCGCATCCCATCACCGCAACCTTGATGTTGTACGGATACTTCTGAACCATCTGCTCCACTTCGTTTGCAAGACCGATGAGATCAATACGGGTGCGTCCGCAGGTCGGGCAAGAGGTAACCTCCACGCCGCCCTCACGAAGCTTAAGGTCACGGAGAATCCGCTTCGCCGCGCGAACCTCCTCCACAGGATCTCCAGAAAGCGAAACGCGAATCGTATCCCCGATGCCCTCGTACAGAATGATGCCGAGTCCGACCGAGGATTTGATCAGTCCGCCGTAGGTGGTTCCGGCTTCCGTAATTCCGATGTGAAGCGGATAATCTGTTTTCTGCGCAAGAAGCTCATGTGCCTTCGCGCAGGTCAGAACATCCGAGGATTTGATGCTGATCACAATCCGGTCATAGCCGCACTTCTCGACCATATCTACCTTGTCAAGTGCGCTCTCCACCAGGCCCTCCGGCGTAACGCCGCCGTATTTCTCCACAAGGTCCCGCTCCAGTGAGCCGGAATTGACGCCGACACGAATCGGGATGTTCCGCTCCTTCGCGCAGCTGACAACCGCACGGATCCGGTCCTCCCCGCCGATGTTGCCGGGGTTAATCCGGATCTTGTCCGCACCGTTCTCCATGGCAGCGATCGCCATTTTGTAGTCAAAATGAATGTCTGCGACAAGCGGAATGTGGATTCTCTCCTTGATCCTTGCAATCGCCTTTGCGCATTTTTCATCCGGAACCGTGCAGCGGATGATTTCGCAGCCCGCCTCCTCCAGCCGGAGAATCTGGGCCACCGTTGCCTCCACATCGTCCGTTCTTGTATTCGTCATCGACTGAATGGCAATCGGATTCCCGCCGCCAATGCTGACGTTTCCAATCTGAATCACCTTTGTATTCTGCCGGTACGTATTCCCGCTCATTTTCGCTCCCCTTTCTGTTGTCTATCTGAAAAACTTCGTCACATCATTGAATAAGGCAAACACCATGATTGCCATCAGAATCGCCGCTCCCGCCAGCGTCACATAGCCCTCCTTCTCCGGAGAGAGCTTCTTCCCCCGGATCGCCTCGATCACAAGAAGGAGGAATCTTCCGCCGTCCAGAACCGGAATCGGAAGAAGGTTCATGATCCCGAGGTTAATGGACAAAAGCGTCGTAAGGCTTAAGAAGGACAGCACGGTCGTCGAAATTCCGTAGGCCTTGGTGGTCTCATAGGTGTCATCCACCACCTTCACAATCCCCACAGGTCCCGACAGATCATCCGGCGAAAAATGTCCTCTTACGATCAGGCCCAGGGACTTAAACGTCGCACGCACCCAGTATTCCGCCTCATAAAAGCCATACTGAAAGGTCTGCAGTGGTCCGCATTTCAGATACTGACCGGAGCCCACAAGGCCGATATAATAGCGGCCCGCCTCTTCGTTGTAGCGGGGCGTCAGCGTGACCGTATTCTTCCCGCCATCTCTTTCATAAGTGATCCGCAACGGTTCTCCGTAATTCATCATTGAAAAGAGCTGCACCTCGCGGTAGATATGAATGGGCTCTCCGTTGATTGCCTGAATGGTGTCCCCGGCTTCCAGGCCCGCTTCCTCTGCTGCGGAATTCTCCATAATCTGATAGACCACCGGAAGATCCGTGCCGGTAAACGCCACAATCACGATGGCAAACACAAGCCCGATTACAAAATTGGCGAAGGGCCCTGCCAGCACTGTCGCGATTCTTGCGCCGACGCTTGCATTCGGGTAGGAATGCGGATCCGCATCCTCCCGCTGCTCCTCCGAAAAGGAAGTATTGTCCGGATCGTACAGAGCTTCCATCCCGTCAAACAGGCAGGCTCCTCCAATCGGAAAGGCCCGGATGCAGAAATCGGTTTCCTTTCCCTCTCTGCGGAAAATAACCGGTCCCATGCCGATGTCGAACTCCTTCACCCGGATTCCGCAGCGCCTTGCCACCGCGTAATGACCGAATTCATGTCCGATCACAATCACCGAGAAGATAATCAGAAAAATCAAAATGCTGATAATCATGCTGTCCTTATAACCTGCTTCTTACAAATTCTCTGGCTTCCTGTTCGGTCTCCAGAATCTGATCCAGCGTCGGATTGACAATGACATCATGTGCATCCATGGCGCCCTCAATCAGATCATAGATATCCAGGAATTCAATCTCATCCTTCATAAAATGGCTGACCGCCTCTTCATTTGCCGCATTGAAAATGGTCGGCATGGAGCCGCCCGCATGGGCTGCGCGGTACGCAAGAGGAAGCCCCCGGAAGGTTTCCATATCCGGCTTTTCAAAAATAAGACTGCCCAGCTCGAACAGATCCAGCGGCTTGATTTCCAGAGGAAGCCGATCCGGATAGAAGAATGCATACTGAATCGGAAGTCTCATATCCGGCGATGCCAGATGCGCCATCACCGAGCCATCCACGTACTGCACGGCGGAATGCATGATGCTCTGCGGCTGCACCACCACCTGAATGCGATCCGCATCCACGCCGAACAGCCATCTCGCCTCCATGACCTCCAGCCCCTTGTTCACAAGGCTTGCGGAGTCAATGGTAACCTTCGCTCCCATATCCCAGTTCGGATTGTTCAGCGCCTCCGCAACGTGCTTGCCCACAAGATCCGCGCGCTTCTTTCCGCGGAAGGTTCCGCCGGAGCAGGTAAGAAGAATCTTGTCAATCCGCTCATGCGGCTCCCCGTTCAGACACTGGAAAATCGCGCTGTGCTCCGAGTCCACCGGAAGGAGCTCTACTCCCATGGCTTCCACCGCCGGCATGATGAGATGCCCCGCCGTCACCAGCGTCTCCTTGTTGGCAAGTGCAATCGTCTTTCCGGCGCCGATCGCAGCAATCGTCGGCTGAATGCCGATCATTCCGACCACTGCGTTCAGAAACAGATCGCTGTGCTCCATCACCGCAATCTCGCACAAGCCGTCCATGCCGCAGACAACCCGGACCGGCAGATCCTTCACGCGTCCTGCGAGATCCTTCGCTGCCTCCTCACTCCACATGCACACAAGCTCCGGCTGAAATTCCCGGATCTGCTTCTCCATCTTCTCCACGCTTCTGCCCGCGGCAAGCGCCGTCACCTTCAGACGCTCCGGGTACGTTCTCACAACATCCAGCGCCTGCGTTCCGATGGAACCCGTCGAGCCAATGATGGCGATTTTCTTCTGTTCTGTCATATTGTTCCTTTCCTTTATCCGTTCTTCCGGAAACAAGAGGGAGTGCCGGCCTTCGCCTTCACTCCCCACCCGTTTTACGGGACTTTCCATAAACAGAATGCTTATGCGGTCCGTCCCCTCACATCTGAATCATTACCGAAGCACCGCCAGAAACAGTACTCCCAGCGTATAAATCACCGGTGCCGTAAAAATAATACTGTCAAACCGGTCCATAATGCCGCCGTGCCCCGGGATCACCTTTCCGTAATCCTTGATCCCGTGATTGCGTTTGATCGCAGAGGCTGCAAGATCACCCACCATGCCGATGATGCTTCCGACAATACCGATCACAATGAAGCCTCCGTACAGATTCTCTCCCGGAACCAGAACGCTCGCCAGAAACGCCGCAAACACACACAGGAGCGTTCCGCCAAGGATTCCTCCAATGGCTCCCTCAATAGTCTTGTTCGGAGAAAGAACCGGAGCCATCTTGTGTTTGCCGAAGGCTCGTCCCGCAGCGAAGGCGCAGGTATCACAGATCCATGCGCAGAAGAAAATCAGGGCATAGACGAACTTGCCGTACGGCAGAAACTGGGAACGGTAAATGCAGGAAATCATGACCGGTGCGTAAAGAAAAGCGATCACCGAATCCATCACCTGATCCGCATGATACTTCGGAAAGGTAAACACATAAATCGCCATGTTCAGCAGAAACAGTCCCATGATGGCGATAAGCGCAAGCGAATTCGCCCGGTAAATGAACGGCATCGCATCCGTCGATCCCCACGTCAGAAGATTACCTGTCCGCGCCACCATACCTTCCGTCTCTCCGTAGTAAAACAAAGCCAGATAGTACAGGATGCCGATCACAAGCCCTGTCACTTCCAGAATGCTGCATTTCTCTTTGGATGCATCATGAACGCCAAGTGCCCGGGTCAGCTCATAATACCCGATCAGCGCACACACCATCAGGACGATTCCAAGGGGCAGGCCCCCGCAAAGTCCAAGGCCAACCGCCATAACCGCAATGACAATTCCACTGATGACTCTTTTCTTCATAGCTGCTGTTTATGCCTTCCTTAATTCCGGTCTCTCCGGATCCTCGCAGGATCCTCTCCTGATCACGTCAGGATCACTTCCGAATCACGTTCGAATGTTCTCAGCGAAGGATCACTTGATCAGTCCGCCGAAGCGCCGCTCTCTGTGATTGTATGCATCGACTGCCTTTTCCAGCTCTTCCTTCGTAAAATCAGGCCAGGAGGCATCGGTGAAATAAAGCTCTGAATAGGACAGCTGCCACATCAGGAAGTTGGAGAGACGCTCCTCTCCGCAGGTGCGGATCAGAAGATCCGGATCCGGAATTCCTGCCGTGTCCAGCGCATTCGAAATGGCCTCCTCCGTGATATCCTCCGGAGCAAGCTCTCCCCGCTGTACCTTACCTGCAAGCTTCTGCACCGCGCGGCGCATCTCATCCCTCGCGCCGTAATTGATGGCAATCTGAAATCCGATTCCGGTATTGTCCTTTGTGGACTCCTCCAGATGCGCAATGCTCTTCTGCAGATCCTCGTCCAGTCTGGACTTGTCCCCGATCACGCGGATCCTTACATTGTTCTTCGCGCACTTGGCAAGTGACGTCTTCATGTAGGTCCGGAGAAGATTCATCAGCGCCTTCACCTCGGCGTCCGGTCTTGTCCAGTTCTCCGTGGAAAATGCGTAAACCGTCAGATACCGGATTCCCATATGATCCGCATCCTCCAGAATCTGCTCCACCACACGGGCTCCCTGTGCGTGACCGGCAGTTCTGGGAAGTCCTCTCTTTTTCGCCCAGCGCCCGTTGCCGTCCATGATGATGGCAACGTGTGCCGGAATCTTATACTCTTTGTCCATAGTTTTCCTTTTGCGCAGAGTGCATGTGAGGAGAATTTCGCGGAGGCGAATTCTCCGAGGCACGAGCAGACGCTCCGCGCCTGCTCAAAGCAGGAGGCGGTGCCATCGGGCACCGCCGAGTGCATGTTGAGGAGAATTTCGCGGAGGCGAATTCTCCGAAACACGAGCAGCCGCTCTGCGACTGCTCGAAGCAGGAGCCAGCACCATCAGGTGCTGGCGAGTGCACTATACCGTCATGATCTCCTTCGTCTTCTTCTCAATGATTCCATCCACCTTTTTCATGAAATCATCGGTCAGCTTCTGCAGCTCGTCCTCCAGCTGCGCCTCGACATCCTCGGAGATCTCCGCAGCCTTCTTCTGCTTCTTGAAATCATCCATTCCGTCACGTCTTGCAGCGCGGATCACAACCTTGGCATCCTCACCCTTCTTCTTGACGTCCTTGGCAAGGTTCTTACGGTTCTCCTCGGTCATCTCAGGGAAAACAAGGCGGACCATCGTTGCATCACTGGTCGGGTTGATTCCGATGTCAGCCATCTGGATGGCACGGCAGATGTCCTTGATCAGGTTCTTGTCCCAGGGCTGAATCTGAATGATGCGAGCCTCCGGAACCGATACATTTGCCACCTGCTGAAGCGGAGTCGGAGCTCCGTAATAGTCCACACGGACATGATCCAGAATGTGCGGATTGGCGCGTCCTGCGCGAACGGTCTGAAGGTCTGCCTCCAGGAATTCAATTGCCTTGTTCATCTTGTCTTCGTAACCTTTGATCTTCGGATCACTCATTGCTGTAGCCTCCCTGAATTATAATTGTTCTGTCTTACTCTACCGTAACGGTTGTTCCGTTAAACGCTCCGCTCGCTGCATGGATGATGCTGTCCTCTTCATTCAGATCAAAAATCCGAAGAGGCATGTGGTTGTCTCTTGCCAGAATGGACGCTGTCATATCGATCACCTGCAGATTCTTGTCGATGATCTCCTGAATCGGCAGTACATCAAAGCGCTTCGCATCCGGATTCTTCGCAGGATCCGAATCATACACACCGTCAATGTTCTTCGCCATAAGGATGCAGTCAGCATCGACCTCAATCGCCCGCAGCACAACGCCGGTATCCGTTGAGAAATACGGATGGCCCGTTCCACCTGCAAAGAATACAACCATGTGACGGTCAAAATACTTGTTCGCGCGGTCCTTTGAGAACAGCTTCGTCATTCCGGTCACCTCAAAGGGTGTCAGGACGTTGGTCATAAGGCCTGCGCCTCGGAATACCTCCGAAACATAAATGCAGTTCATCACGGTCGCCAGCATTCCGATCTGATCCGACTTTACGCGGTCAATCTCTGTTCCGGTTCTCCCTCTCCAGAAATTGCCTCCTCCGATCACAATGCCGACATCATTTCCGTCATCGACAAGCTTCTTCACCTGTCCTGCAACACGCTCCACAATTTCCAGATCAAATCCGGTCTTCTTCTCTCCTGCCAGCGCTTCTCCGCTGAGTTTAAGGATGATTCTGCTCATACTTCCTCCTGCCTGAACGCTCTGATTCTCCCTCCGGACACCGGTCACGAAGGCGGTCAGAATACGGTTCGTATTCGATTTGGATTTATTCTACCATATCGTTTCCATGCAATCCATGTTGCATGTTCGCTTTTCCAATGCTATAATCGTGCGGTTTGAAACAGAACTGTTTTTGCATATATATAAGGTAGAGGTTTTTATGATCCAGAAAAGAGAAGACGTTCGAAACGTTGCCATCATTGCTCACGTTGACCACGGCAAAACAACTCTGGTTGACGGCCTGCTTCGTCAAAGCGGCGTGTTCCGCGAGAACCAGGCGGTTGCCGACAGAGTCATGGACTCCGGCGCCATCGAACGTGAGCGAGGCATCACCATTACCAGTAAGAATACCGCTGTCAACTACAACGGCGTCAAAATCAACATCCTTGACACTCCCGGCCACGCCGATTTCGGCGGTGAGGTAGAGCGTGTTCTGAAGATGGTGGACGGCGTCATCCTTGTAGTGGATGCATTTGAAGGCCCTATGCCGCAGACCCGTTTTGTTCTGTCCAAGGCAATGGCTCTTGGCCTTTCTGTCATCGTCTGCATCAACAAGATCGACCGTCCCGGAGCTCGTCCGACTCAGGTCATCGATGAGGTTCTGGAGCTTCTCATGGATCTTGGTGCAAACGATGAGCAGCTCGACTGCCCGTTTGTTTTTGCTTCCGCAAAGTCCGGAATCGCAACGCTTGATCTTGGAAGCCCCGGAGTTTCCATGAAGCCTCTGTTCGAAACGATTATCGAGCACATCCCGGCTCCTTCCGGAGATCCGGAGGCCCCCACACAGGTTCTGATCTCTACCATTGACTATAATGACTATGTCGGTCGCATCGGTGTCGGCAAGGTTTCCAACGGCTCCATCCGCGTCGGCCAGGATGTTATCCTCGTCAACCACCACGATGAAGACAAGCGCGTCAAGTGCAAGGTCAATACACTGTATGAGTTCGAGGGTCTGCAGAAGGTTCCCGTACAGGAGGCGAAGATGGGCTCCATCGTTGCCATCTCCGGAATTGAACAGATGCACATCGGTGATACCATCTGCGGTCCCGAGAAAGTAGAGGCCATCCCGTTCCCGAAGATCGAGGATCCCACCATTTCCATGACCTTCAACGTCAACGACTCCCCTCTTGCAGGAAAAGATGGAAAATATATCACCTCACGGCACATCCGTGACCGTCTGTACCGCGAGCTGAATACGGACGTATCCCTTCGCGTTGAGGATACCGATACCACCGATTCCTTCAAGGTTTCCGGACGAGGCGAGCTCCATCTGTCCGTCCTCATTGAGACCATGCGCCGCGAGGGCTATGAGTTTGCGGTTTCCAAGGCAGAGGTCATCTACCAGTACGATGAGAACGGCAAGAAGCTGGAGCCGATGGAGCAGTGCATTATCGACGTTCCGGATGAGTTCTCCGGAAACGTCATTCAGGTTCTCGGACAGCGAAAGGGTGAGCTGGTTTCCATGGGACAGGCCAACGGCGGCTACACCCGTCTCGAGTTCAGAATTCCGTCCCGCGGGCTGATCGGCTACCGCGGACAGTTCATGACCGACACCAAGGGCAACGGCATCATGAACACCATTTTTGCCGGCTATGAGCCCTACAAGGGAGACATCACCTACCGCAAGCAGGGCTCTTTGATTGCCTTCGAAAGCGGCCAGGCCGTCACCTACGGTCTGTTCAATGCACAGGAGCGCGGTGTTCTCTTCATCGGTGCAGGTGAAGAGGTGTACTCCGGCATGATCATCGGAGAATCCGGTAAGTCCGAGGACATTGAAGTCAATGTCTGCAAGACGAAGCACCTGACCAACACACGTACCTCCTCGAGCGACGAGGCTCTCCGCCTTGTTCCGCCGAAGATCATGAGTCTGGAGCAGGCAATTGAGTACGTCGATACCGACGAGCTTCTGGAGGTTACTCCGAAGCATCTGCGCCTTCGCAAGAAGATTCTGGATCCCCGCCTCAGAAAGCGCGCTCAGATCTCCGCGAACATGAAGGCTCAGGCCGAGGCTGACAAGTAAAAACGGCAGTGAAGGCTGGAAACGTGTGTCCCCAGAGCGCATGATTGACATGTCGAAAAAGAAACGGCTGCGAAACCGGAATGGTTTCGCAGCCGTTTTGTTATGTTCTGTTTTACTGCCGTTTGAAAGTGACCTGTCGATGCTGCTTTCAGACTTTACACAGCCAGATGCAGCATATGCGTTGCAATCTGGAAATAGGTCAGAAGTGAGACCGCATCCACAATGGTGGTGATCAGCGGCGATGCCATGACGGCAGGATCCAGATGAATCTTGGCAGCAACAAGCGGCAGGCAGCAGCCGATGGTCTTTGCGAAGATCACAACGATCACCAGCGTCAGGCAGACAATCAGCGCAATTTCTACCGGCAGACGATCCAGCAGCAGAAGCTTCAGGAAATTCGCCGTTGCCAGAGTCAGACCGCACATCACCGCAACCCGGATCTCCTTCCAGAGAGCACGCGGAAGATCCTTAAACTGAATTTCATCCAGTGACAGGCCTCGAATGACCGAAACCGATGCCTGCGAGCCTGCATTTCCGCCGGTGTCCATCAGCATCGGAATATAGGCGGTCAGAATCACGTACGAAGACAATGCATTCTCGTAGCTGGTAATGATCGCTCCCGTAAAGGTCGCGGAGACCATCAGGATCAGAAGCCAGGGCATACGATTCTTGTAGGTCTGCAGAATCGACGTCTTGAAATACGTCTTGTCCGAAGGCACGATTGCAGCCATCTTCTCGATATCCTCGGTGGCCTCTTCTTCCATGATATCCATGACGTCATCGATGGTAATGATACCGACCATGCGGTTCTCATTGTCCACCACCGGCATCGCCGTGAAGTCGTACCTCTGGAACATGTCCGCGACTTCCTCCTGGTCGAGCATGGTGCCGATGGAGATGACATTCTCGTTCATGATTTCGCCGATGACTTCATCGGGCTTCCGGATCAGAAGATACCGGAGTGCCACCGTTCCGACCAGAACACGCGCCTGATCGAGTACGTAGCAGATGTTGACCGTCTCCGAATCCAGGCCGATCTTACGGATCCTGTCGATTGCATCCTGTACGGTCATATCCTCCTTCAGATCCACATACTCGACCGTCATGATCGATCCTGCGGAATCCTCCGGGTAGCGAAGCAGATGGTTGATATCCGCCCGCGTGTCCGGCCTTGCGTTTGCAAGAATCTTCTTAACGACATTGGCCGGCATCTCTTCCAGAAGGTCCGTCGCATCATCGGCCATCAGGTTGTCAACGATGTTCGATGCTTCCTTATCGGAAAGAGATGAAATAATATACTGCTGGTCATCCAGCTCCAGATTTGCAAAAACATCCGCCGCCATGCTCTTGGGCAGGATTCGGAAGATCTTAAGGGAATCTTCGTCCTCCATGTCGTCCATGATGGCCGCAATGTCTGCAGCCTGCATGTCTGCGGCAGCCTGACGAAGCTTCGTGTACTGCTTGGATTCCAGAAGCTCCGTCAGAAGCTTCTCGTTCTGCTGTTCCTCTTCTTCTCTGGGTTCCATGACATGAATCCTCCTTGTGTGATTTTAACGCAACTTCGCCCGGGCGCCGGACTGTCCGATGTACTTCGTTCCATTAAAAACCACCTCCTCTCATGTCATGCCATCTTGCAGACACTGTCTGCCGATGTGTATTTTTTATCCTGTCCCAGTCTAATTCAGGAGATCCCTGCTGTCAAAACCAAAATATCCTTTTTGCAAAGATTTCACCCCGATTTTACCCCCTGACAATTCCCGAATACCGGATTCCAGAGCAGCGACCTTCTCCGAAGGAACAATCACCCTCTGGGTCACCTTCTCCGCATAGTCAATCCCTTCGCTCTGAATTCCTTCTCGATCCAGAAAATACCGCACCGGATCCAGAAAGGAATACTCCATCGAAATCTCGAGAATCTCTCCTTCCTGCATGCAGACCGGGCCTGCGTCCGCAAGCGCCGCCTTTGCCGCATTGGTATAAGCACGTACCAGCCCTCCGGTGCCGAGAAGCGTTCCGCCGAAATATCTGGTCACGACAATCAGAATTCCCGTGCAGCCCGCTCCCTCAATCACATTCAGAATCGGAAGGCCGGCGCTTCCCTGCGGTTCCCCGTCATCCGATGCCTTCTTCCGGTCCTTTTTCTCGCCGAGCACATAGGCGCTGCAGTGATGTCTTGCATCATAATACTGCTTCCGGATCCTCGTCAGATGCTCCTGCACCTCTTCCTCGGACTGCACCGGTATGGCCTCTCCCAGAAAGCGGGATCGCTTTTCTTCATACTCGCCATGCCCGTTCTTTTGTATGGTGTAGTACGCCATGCTGCTCCTTCGTTCTGTTCTGCTCCGATCCGCTCCGATTCCTGTACGCAGATCGTACTTATTATCCTGCCGGAGCCGCTGCAGGCGCAGAGGTCGTCCCTGTCGCCGTTCCGGTCGCTATTCCTGCTGCTCCAGCTGCTCCGGGCGCTGTTCCTGCTGCTCCGGTCTGCGTCTGTCCGCTGGCCTGCGCTGCCGCAAGAGCCTGCTGAGCCGCTGCCTGCTGCTGAACCGCCACATTGTAATTATTGGTCGCCGTATTCACCGTCTCCTGTGCTGCTGCAATTGCATTTGCATCGCCGCTCTGCTGAGCCGCCACAAGATTGTCCTGTGCCGTCTGCAATACGTTGCTCGCTTCCTGCAGGGCAGCATTCGCCGAATTCAGCACACTCTGCGCATCGCTGGCCGCCGCAGCCGATGCCGCCTGATCCATCTCTGCCTGTTCCTGTGCAAGAATATCTGCGATATTCGGCTGTGCCATAAATTCTGCCGTATGTATGCACTTCAGGCCGGATTCATCAAAGGTCGCAACACCGGTTGTCTTGAACGGGCACTCGTCCGTTGCCGGAAGTCCGGAGTACGCGCAGATGGTTCCCTGATAGTGAATGTCGCACTGTTCAGTCGGAACATTATCCTGGTCAAAATACTCCGTCGTCAGCGATCCGTCACACAGTCCCTCCACCGGAAGCTTTCCGGAGAGCCGGCACACGGTCATCTGCACAATGCCCGCAGGCTTCTGGAAGTCAGACGAAGGAAGATTCTCATGAACCTTTTCCATTACACCGCGCCAGATCGTCTTCGCAATACCGGACTCAGAGCCGACAAGGTCTGTATTCTCATCATATCCTGCCCAGGTGGTGCAGCAGTAATAATTCGTGTATCCCGAAAACCACACATCGTTCTCATCCGAAGTGGTTCCTGTTTTACCTGCGATCGGTGTCGTGCCAAAGTTTACTCTCGTACCGGTACCCTTGGTTACCACGTCCTCCATCGCGGAGGTCAGAAGCCATGCCGTTGTCTCCTTCAGCACCCTTCTCGTCTGACGGATCTCATCGGCATCCAGAATGACATTACCGTCATGATCTGTCACCTTCGTGTACATCTTCGGCTCCAGATATTCGCCGCCGTTGGCAATCGTTGCATAGGAGGCGTTCAGCTCAATGTTCTTGACACCCTTTGTAATACCGCCAAGTGCCAATGTCGGCTGAATATCCGAGAAAACCCTGCCATTGATCTCTTCGTTGTCTACCAAAGTGGTAAAGCCAAAGTCCAGCAGATATTCATAGCCAAGCTGCGGCGTGATGTCCACAAGAGTCTTCACGGCTACGATGTTCATCGAGTTCTGGATACCAAGGCGCAGTGAAGAAAGTCCCCGATAGGCTTCTCCGTACCAGTTGCGGACCGGTGTGCCGTCCGCATACGCATACGGTGCATCGTTCTGCGTGGTCGCCAGTGTCAGGCCGCCTGCATCCAGAGCCGGTGCATAAGTCGATACCACCTTAAAGGTGGATCCGGGCTGACGCACCGTATCCGTCGCGCGGTTCAGTGTCCGGTTTGCCTTTTTCTCACCTCTTCCGCCGGAAATTGCAAGAATATTTCCCGTGTGCTGATCCTCCAGCGTCAGAGAAACCTGCGGCTGTGCCGTGATATTATCACGCTCGCCAAGGACCGTATCTCCGGGGCCGACAACCGCATTCTTGTACTCTTCCTCACAGGCCTTCGCATCTTCCTTCGTATTAAAGATCAGGGTAAAATACGGATTGGACTGGCGGAAGTGACTTTCCATCATCTCCGTACTGTAGTTGGTAACCGTCCCATCCGAGCTCTGCACAGTCAGCTGATACTGCAGGTACCATCTCGTTCCGTTCGGATAATTGGCCTCATCATTGACAACCTCATCCACGATGCTCTGAATTTCCGGATCCTGCGTGGAATAAATATTCAGGCCGCCGCTGTACAGCAGCGTATAAGCCTGCGTCTCCGAATATCCCTTCTTCATCAGATCAGCAAGGATCTCATCGGTCAGCGCATCCACGAAATACGAGTTGACCGCATTGTCATTGGTATTGTTGTCCACAACCTGAATGCGCGAATAGACATCATCCTGCAGGACATTGTCGTACTCGTCCTGCGAAATCCATCCCTGGTCCCTCATATTCTTCAGAACCTGCGCACGGCGCTCCTTATTATGCTCCGGATAAATAATCGGATCATAATACGAAGGATTCTGCGTAATTCCCGCAATGACCGCGCATTCCGACAGATTCAGCTTGCTGACAGACTTGCCAAAATACCGTCTCGATGCCGCTTCTACGCCGAGCGTGCTGTGCCCCAGGTTGATGGTGTTCATATAATTCAGGAGAATGTCATCCTTACTCATGGTCTTTTCCAGCTCCACAGCAAGATACCACTCCTGAATCTTACGCCGCACACTCTCGGAGAAGGATTCATCCGTCCATCCGGTGAACACATTGTTCTTGATCAGCTGCTGCGTAATGGTACTGGCACCCTCGGAAAAATGCCCGCTTGTCACGCCGATCACCATGGCACGCAGGATACCCTGCATATCAATACCGGGATGCTGGTAAAAACGCTCATCCTCAATTGCAACAAAGGCATGCTGCAGATCCTTCGGCACCATATCCAGTGTCACCGGAATACGGTTGGAATCCGTTGACACAAGCTTCGCCGTCTGATTGCCCTGGCTGTCATAAACAAAGGTTGAATAGCCGGTCGGCGTAACATCAATGTTGCTGATATCCGGCGCCGAATCAATGATTCCGCGAAATGCGCCGAATCCGACACACGCCGCCATCGCACACACGCCAACCACCAGAAGGAACAGAACCATGCCCGCGATCAGTCCGATCTTATTGGCGCGCTTCCTTCTTCTGGAGTTCAGACTCTTCTGTTTCCTGACAAGGCCTCTTCTTCCATAATCCATAAGCAGTTCTTGTCCGTTCCTTTCAGATTCTCAAATTGCAGACTCTCGAAACTCAGATTCCTGAATTTCAGATTCTCAAATACAGGTAAAATCATTCTCATTTATTTCTTCCAACCGGCACCTTTCCTTAGCGCAGAATATGCCTAGTCAATTTATTCTACTGCAAACAAAAAAAGAAGGCAAAACTGTTACATTTTTGTTACAGGTTTGCCTTGTCCTTTTGCCCTGCATTTTGGGCCGTGCATCTTTTACTTTGCACTTTTTGTCTTGCGCTTTTGGCCGTGCATCTTTTACTTTGCACTTTTTTCCTTGCGCTTTTGGCCGTGTGGTGCTATGGTTACGCATGCATTAATTGATCACCGAGTGTTATACCTTTTCCAGCAGTTGCATGCCTTTGGGCTGCAGGCCGGAACCGGTTCATCCTTCCCACTCGCACAAAACTAAAGGAGATCACATCATGAATCATTCCCGTAACACCCGTCACAGCATTCTGTTCCTTGTTCAGGCAGCCATGATCGCAGCACTTTACATCGTACTGACCGCTCTCGCCGCAGGCTTTGATCTTGCAAGCGGTGCGATTCAGGTCCGCTTCTCCGAAGTGCTGACCGTTCTTCCCTTTTTCACTCCGGCTGCTGTTCCCGGTGTCACCATCGGCTGTCTTCTCGCCAACATTCTGACCGGAAGTGCTCTGCCCGATGTTGTATTCGGCACGCTGGCAACGCTTCTTGGCGCGGTCGGAACTTATGCACTCCGGAAGCATCGCTTCCTCTGCACACTCTGCCCGGTTGTATCCAACGGCATCATTATCCCGCTGGTTCTGCGCTATGCCTATGCCGTTCCCGGAGCGCTCTGGTTCCTTGCTCTCACCGTTGGTGCCGGCGAAATCATCTGCTGCGTCATCTTCGGCGGAGTTCTGATTTCCGTTCTTCTTCCCCACAAGGGAAGACTGTTCCCGACATCCATGGAAGAGAAATCTGCATAATCTATCTATGATCTCCCCGGCTGGCTTTCAGGAAGGATGCCCGCCGGGGGATTTTCTTTTTACAGAGCATAGCCCGAGGCCCCGCCTCATCAGGAGAGCTCTCGCTCTGCAGAATCAGGACGGATTTGCGCCTGCGTCTTCAGAGCTCACGCTTCACGGGTCGCTAATTGGACTCATCGCGTCAGTTTTTGCCTGCGTCCCCGGTGGTTCCGCCATTTTCGGCAGAAGCTGCATAACGGCAGCTCGCCCGATACCCAATCACGACCTTCTGTCCGTCTTCCCCGACAGCCGGCTGTCCGCTCTCGTCCAGCTGATAGACAGGTGTATGGAAGCACCCGCCTTCCCTGGCAGCCTGCTCTGCAGTAACTTCATTTCCATCCCAATCAATATGAAGGTGCTTCTTCGGTTCCTCTTCCGGATCCTTTCCCGCATCCCCCGTCAGCTTCCCCAGACTCTTTTCCATCGCTTCCAGCCTCTTTCCCATCGACTCCAGACTCTGACCAACGGAATCCAGGTTCTTTCCCGCCGTCTCCTGCCAGTTCTGAAGCTCCTTCGTTTTTGTCAGAATCTCTTTGGTATTCTCACGGTTCTCCTTGCTGCCCTGCTTTTCCTCCTCTGCATGTTCATCCATTCGATCCTTCAGCTTTTCTTCCGTATCTCCGAGCTTCTTCAGTATGCTCTCCTCTGCCTCCTCCATCCGTGTCTTTACTTTGCTCTGTCCATCTGAAAGATTTACGGACAAGCTTTCCAGCGCGCTTTCCTGTGCCTTCACCTGGGTCTCCATGGAAAGCTTCAGCTCCGACTGCTGCCCCTTCATGTTCTCTACCGATGCCTTCATCTCACCGATGGAGCCCTTGAGCCCTGTGACATTCCCGTTTACATTGCCAAGGCCGTTACTGAGCGCACTCTGCATCTTCTCCTGTGCAGACACAATTTGTTTCTCCAGGGCTTCCAACTCCGAATCGGTTCCATTCAGAACAGTAAGGAGCTCCTTGTACTCCGCCTTGCTCTCACCGGAAGCCTCCTGAATCAGTTTACGAATATCCTCGCGCACAGAGGAAAGCTGTGAATCCACATTGCTCTGCAGCTGCTTCGCGGTCTGCTGATTCCCGGTTGTTCCATCTGCATCTCTCTTTCTGGCTGCTTCCCGCTCTTCCTCGAGATTCTCCTGGATGCTGTCAAGCTGTGCAATGACACTGTCCAGATCCTCGCCGATCGCATCATCTGTGATCGTATTGTTGTCCCGATACTCCGTCAGATTCCGCTGCAGAGTTCCAACCTCCTGTGTCAGCTGTGCATAGCTTCCCTCATCTGAGAGCTGCCCGCCCGCCACCGTTTCATCCAGCGATGCCAGATACAGCTGAATCTCCTCCAGCTGCCTTGCCATCTGCTCATCCTTCCTTTGCTGCTCCTCCTGCTGCCTTCCTGCTCCGTTCACCTGCAGAACCACCAGTGTCAGCGTGCTTCCCGCAAGAAGAAGCATGGCAAGAAGCGCAATCATCACCGGCCCCGGCTTTGGCAGGCTGCGCTTTTCCCCCAGCTTCCTCTTCGCCTTGATCGTTCCGCTGTCCTCATCCAGCCAGTCGATCTCCCCATTCTGGTCCCCCGCCATCCGGCGGTCCTTCCCACGCTCCTCATTTCTTCGGTTTCTTCTGTACTCCATTTGCTTCAAGCTTCCTTTCTCTCTGAATAAATGTATTGGGATGTGATGTGCTGCTGATTTCTTCTTATTCATTGGGAAAGGCAGATGTGAACTACCGCGCCGGAAGCAAGCTTCCGGACAGCTCAGTCCGTAAGGTGGTTAGTCTGGCGATGCTTAATCCCGGTGATGCTTAATCTCGACGATGCGCATTCGCTTGTAGAACACGCAAAAAGAGATGAGACTGTTTCCAATCTCATCTCCCAAATCAGCTGGCACCGGGAATCGGACCCGGGACCTCCGCACTACCAATGCGACGCTCTACCGACTGAGCCATGCCAGCATATTCTGTTCCGTCCGTTCAGAGTCGCATCAGATGCGTTTCTCTGTCAGACGCAAAAAGAATATTACCATAGCGCCGGGCCCTTGGCAAGTCAGAAACAGAAATTAATCTGTACTTCTTTTTAATAGAAGTGTGTGCTGTTGTCAGATAAATCGGAACAGTTCTGCGACCGCAGAATAAGACGAAGCTTTCTTCCTGTGACATCTTCAAGGAAATGGCAGTCTTTCGAAGAAAGACTTCGATTCAGAAATCAGTTTCCCCAATGGACTCATCCGGCATTCAGCCCCCGGCTCCCACATTGGGGTAAGAAAAGGATACGCTTGAGACCCGTGCCCGGTCAATCCGCAAAAAGTGACAGAAAAGCCACTTGCTTTCCTGTCACTCTTTCACAACCGATATCCACAATTTATTATCTTGCTTTTGTTTACAAGGGGGATGGCTTGTCATGCCGCAGGGTGCCGGTTTCATCCTTATTCGGTGAAACACTCATTCCGGGATTACTTTTGGGCCGAAATTTCATCTCTATTTGCAGGTTTCTTCTCGCAGGGATGATTTCCAACCATAGATTTCATCCTGATTTACTGGTTTCTTCTCGCAGAGATGGTTTCCGACCCGGGATTTCATCCTGATTTACAGGTTTCTTCTCCCAAGGATGATTCCCAGCCATAGAATTCATCCTGATTTGCTGGTTTCTCCTCCAAAGGATGATTTCCAGCCGCGGATTTCATCCTGATTTGCTGGTTTCTTCTCCCAGGGATGATTTCCAGCCATAGATTTCATCCTGATTTACTGGTTTCTTCTCGCAGGGATGATTTCCGGCCGCGGATTTCATCCTGATTTGCTGGTTTCTTCTCGCAGGGATGATTCCCAGCCATAGAATTCATCCTGATTTGCCGGTTTCTTCTCGCAGGGATGATTTCCAGCCCAAAATTTCATCTCTATTTGCAGATTTCTTCTCACAGGGATGATTCCCAGCCCGGAATTTCATCTCTATTTGCAGGTTTCTTCTCGCAGGGATGATTTCCGGCCGCGGATTTCATCCTGATTTGCAGTTTTCTCCTCCCAGAGATGATTCCCAGCCATAGAATTCATCCTGATTTACTGGTTTCTTCTCCCAGGGATGATTTCCGGCCGCGGATTTCATCCTGATTTGCTGGTTTCTCCTCCCAGGGATGATTTCCGGCCGCGGATTTCATCCTGATTTACAGGTTTCCCCTCCCAGGGATGATTTCCGGCCGCGGATTTCATCCTGATTTGCAGGTTTCTTCTCCCA